>Ga0207747_1000230_pt1 | contig 71530 bp, 78 predicted proteins | sample HigsolmetaGSP11D_FD_184839 | JGI IMG/M metagenome (GOLD analysis project Ga0207747, IMG submission 184839) | High solid enriched microbial communities from the Joint BioEnergy Institute, USA - SP1-1-D (SPAdes) | ecosystem: Engineered > Bioreactor > SSF (Solid state fermentation) > Aerobic >...
TCTCTTGTGTAACTTAGCGATCTCGATACGCATTTGCACTCTCAACTTAGCATCCAAGTTGGATAGAGGCTCATCCATAAGGAATACCTTAGGTTGACGAACGATTGCACGACCCATAGCTACACGCTGTCTCTGACCACCGGAAAGAGCCTTTGGTTTACGGTCTAATAAGTGCTCGATATCAAGAATCTTTGCCGCTTCATGAACAGCTTTATCAATCTGATCCTTAGGTACTTTTCTTAACTTAAGGCCGAAAGCCATATTATCGTAAACTGACATATGTGGATATAAAGCGTAGTTCTGGAATACCATCGCAATATCTCTATCCTTAGGCTCTACATCATTTACTAACTTATCACCTATCCATAACTCACCAGATGTGATTTCTTCAAGTCCGGCAATCATACGAAGTGTTGTTGATTTACCACAACCAGAAGGACCAACAAAGATGATGAACTCTTTATCAGCGATTTCAAGGTTAAAGTCTTTTACTGCGACAACTCCGTTAGGATATTGTTTTGTAATGTTCTTTAATGATAAACTTGCCATTTTATATCCTCCTAAATTATTGTACAAACTGTAATTCTTGTACTATTCCTATATCGTAATAATACACCATTTGGCTTTTTTACACCATATCCCAAATAAACAAAATAAAATTTGAGCTTTTGTTTAAATTGTATACAAGCCAATAAAATAAGTAGATTTACCGATAATTAACTGAAAAATAGTTTTATTTACTGTCTATATTCAATAAATCCCTCTCCCATTACTTCACGAACATCACTTACAATAACAAATGAATTTGGGTCCATCTTTTTGGATATCTCTATAATTTGAACAATTTCTTTCTTAGAAACTACGCAGAAAAGCATCTTTTTATCCTTGTTGGAATACATCCCTTTTGCATATACACCGGTAACGCCTCGATCCATGGAAGTTAATATCTCCTGTGCTATTTTTTCATATTCATCCGAGATAATATAGGCCATCTTAGCGAATTTAAGTCCCTCCAAAATACCATCGGAAACTTTCGTAGTAACGAATACGGCAATAATCGCATAAAGGGCATTGCTAATACCAAAGACCATTGCACCGGCTACAATAATTGCACCATCAATTACATTTAGTATCTGTGGTGCTGATATATGCCGCTTCTTTTCATGAATTAAAACCGCCAGAAGATCCGTCCCTCCCGTTGAGGAAGAAACAGAAAAGATGAGACCTATCCCTAGGCCTGTTAAAGCTCCGCCAAACAAAGCTCCCAGAAGCTTATCTTCAAGTTGAAGATTATAGATCGGTATAATATAGAGTGCTATGGTAAATATAACCGTACCTATTAATACATTTATAATATATCGTTTTCCTTTCATCCAAAATGCAAGGAGAAATAACGGTACGTTTAATATTATGTTTGTTAGCCAAATCGGAATACCACCATCGATAATTGGTTCCGTTATATGTTTAATCACAATCGCTATACCGGACACCCCTCCGGTTACAAGACCGAAAGGCTCAAAGATAAGATTCACGGCCAAAGCCATTAAAATAATTCCAACTACAAGGATGGTATATTTTTTTATTAATCCTGAAAATCTATTATTGATTTTATCTGCTATCATATTAACTCCTTATCTCACCCTATCTCAATAACGTTATCGTACGCATTTCGTTAAATTTTATGCAATGATATCGTTTCACTAAGCTAATTATTAATATTCATTTTACTCCTTTAAATCCTGCAATATAGCTTTCAATCTGCTGCTTCGCTGACGTCTGAGCAATCACATAGGCACTATTTTGATTCGTCCCCCGAATCAAATCAAATGTAATATTCGTAAGAGATGTCTTGCTATAACTTTCCAAGTAGTTCATCTTGCCAGCTAAAGTTAAGTTTGAATGGAGGGAAGGATAGATTTCTTCAATATAATCCCTTAACTCCTCCGTGGTCTTAATTGACCTAAGAAATGTCAGATAATTTTCGGAAAAAACTTCATAGACCAAACCCCCATTGCTTTCGTCCGTTTCGTCTGTAGTAGTTTTTCCCTTGTCATCTATATATTTTTTAGAAATAAACATCGTTTCATATACACTTGTTGGTATCGCAGTATAATAGCTAATGTCCACGCCAAGAAGATCTTCTACTAGGAGAACACCGTAGTCATAAACGGTTTTCTCATCAAAATATTTGGTTATATTGGAAAGTCTAATCACCTGAGGTATCGTCGGATGAACCATTACCAACTTACGGTATAATGTATCCGACATCGTAAATTTCGTTCTTATTGGTATGGCGATAAACTGCATTCTCTTCTCTTCAAGGTGGAAAATCTCCAGTAAAATGTTCTGGATTTCTCCGGTCTCATCATCAAAATGAAATATCAGATTCTTAGAAATATCTTCAATCACCGCTTCTATTATCGGTTCCTCTTTCTGTTGCTTAGTGGGCACCGCCTCTTCCGGAATAGGTTCGGGAACATTCCAAACATGCATAACAATGCCATAACTGATTACAGCCACGACAAGCATGGCAAGCATTATAATCATTGACCATATAAATCCTCGGACAAATATTTTACCAGCACTTCTCTTCATGCAGATCACCTCACAATGCTACATTTTACCACAGATATTAGCCTTCTTCAATGAAACTTATACCATCACCATGGATTTAATGTATTTAGCGGATAAAGACGAACAATTGGGACGAGTATTTAAAGTCTATTTTGATTGGAACTAAGATTTGCATTATGATTTCTTATTGAGATATAGAATAGATACTTGTTTTATTATACACAATTCGGATATACTTGGTATTGACAAGCTTATACGTTTGCCACGAATAAAAGCCCCTGCGCACCTAAAGGATTTTAGCCGGGGTTTTTGGCAGAAAATCAAATATATTAAGAAGGGATTCTATATGAAACGTAAGACCGTATTAGTCACAGGCTCTTCCAGAGGTATCGGCAAAGCGATTGCACTTAAATTCGCCAATGAAGGCTATAACGTTGTGATTAACTGCGCAACGAAAGAAGATTTATTAATGGAAGTGAAAACCGAAATTGAACGTCAGGGGGTAGCCTGTCTTGCTTCTGTAGGGGATATGGGGCAATATGAAGTTGCTGAGCAACTCTTTAAGCAAATTAAGCAAACCTTTGGTAGCCTGGATGTACTGGTGAATAACGCAGGTATCGCTTCCATCGGTCTTTTTACCGATACAAAGCCCGAAGATTGGAATCGCATTATCACAACAAATCTAACATCCGTATTTAACTGCTGCTCTTTAGCTGTTCCCGACATGATTCATAATAAATGCGGTAAAATCATTAACATATCCTCCGTATGGGGCATTGTAGGTGCTTCCTGTGAAGTGGCATATTCGGCCTCAAAAGGCGGGGTAAATGCCTTTACCAAAGCCTTGGCGAAGGAACTAGCTCCAAGCAATATTCAAGTAAATGCTGTTGCCTGCGGGGTTATCGATACGGAGATGAACCGCATGCTAGACAAGGAAGCAATGCAACAATTAATTGATGAAATTCCGGCAAACCGATTAGGAAAAGCCGAGGAAGTTGCAGATCTCGTATATCAACTTTCACAGAAGAATGCATACCTGACCGGGCAGATAATCACGATCGATGGAGGCTGGATTTAATTTTACAATAGGATTTACTTGTCCATCACATGTCATAATCAAAAACCGGATCTGACACTAGATAACACTGTCAGATCCTATTTCTTTGCCATTTAATACGCATTCCACCAATTTATCCCCTTTATACCGAAGCTTCAAAGAGAAGAATGGTTCTTCATCCGCCAGTAGTTTCAGAAATACCTTATCCCCTTCCCATAAGTTGAGATTGGTTATATCTTTCTTTGCTATCCATTCAAGAACGCCTTCATTGCAGTTAATTATCTCACCCTCAAAAGCATCTGCCGTAAAGAGGCACATATATTCCGTCTCCCATTGATCTGATTGAAATGTTACAATTCCGCGGAAACGGTATGATGTAAGAGTTAGGCCTGTCTCCTCCTTTACCTCACGCAGAAGGCATTCCTCTGGGCTTTCTCCCTCCTCAAAATGTCCGCCAACACCAATCCATTTATCCTTATTCATATCATTTTTCTTAACGATACGGTGAAGCATCAAATAGCTGTCATCTTTCTCAATATAGCAAAGTGTTGTCAATCTCATATCACTGAATACCTATACTTCTTTTCGTATAGTCTTTCTCCCTTCTAGATAATAAATTAGACTTAACATCTCTCTCATTGACTCGATCCTCTTCTGTAATAGCACTGCAAAGAAGTGGCGAATGCATGTCATACAAAGCGGTATTCGTCCGAACTCTTTCCTTACTCTCATTTGCATAGCAGTATTTGCACCCATTAAGGCAAGTATTATACGCTCCTATATCAATGCTTTCAATACAACCACATTCTTCCCTCTGGTTTTTATCCTTCTTTGCTTTGATATCAGAACCGATAATACTCTCTATCAAATCTTTATCAATACAACTGCCATGCTTGATACCACAATCGGTTAAGTCAACTTTCTCCGCACAGCTTTCTATCTGCAAACCATTTTCATTGGCAATGCTCGCCAATATCTTAGCCATAGATCGCATTTCATCTTGCGATAGATCAACTGCATTGATCTCATTCATACTTCGCCTGATTTTAGCGTAAGAATCCACAAAGCTTATAATCACTCGACTGCAGTACCCTTTCAGCTTAGAAGCGATTTCTCGAAATGCTTTTATGTGATAATCCATTGTATATCTATCCGTAATGATGATCGGATCGTATCGCCAGATAACTTTTTCTTTTCCTATCATGGTAGACAGTTGCTGAAAAATCGATATCATATTATCCCGCTTATGTGGTAATCCAGGTTCTATATCCTTACCGTACCCCGTAAGTGTGAATTGAAAATAATACTTATACTTCTCTAACTGATCCAATTTCTTCAGCATCGGCTCCGGATTTTTTGTCCAGAATACAATGCAATCTACAACATCGGTCGATAGATCGATTTTACTAATCTTATGAATATTCATCGGATTTCGCACATATACATATCCATCCATGATTCTGTTAAAAAACCATTCCGAGTAGTAATTGGGTATATCTGTCCTCCGGCTTGCACTTAGTATCATCTCTTTGTTCTCTCCAGAAATTAGATTAAAAATCCATGAATTTAGGATAATTATAAATTAGTATATAACATCTTTTTATAGGAAATCAATACAAATACTTTACGACCAGTTTTCCGAACGGATTGTTTCAATGATGCTATCACCTCGAAGCCGTAACATGGAATATTGCATTATGACCCCAACATGAAGATTGCTTCATTGTTTGATTGCATGCATAAAACTGATTTAAATTTAAGATTTCTTGTTAGATTATCGTTAAATATTTCAAAACTAGTAATAGAATCAAAAACCCCCAAACATCGACGTTTGGGGGACATGTATATTGTGTATATTATCTCTTTGAGAACTGTGGAGCACGACGAGCTGCTTTTAAGCCGTACTTCTTTCTTTCCTTCATTCTTGGGTCTCTTGTTAAGAAACCTGCTTTCTTAAGAACTGGACGGAAATCTGCGTCAGCCTGTACTAATGCTCTGGAGATACCATGTCTGATGGCACCTGCCTGGCCTGTAAATCCGCCACCTTTTACATTTACTAAAACATCAAATTTATCTTGCGTCTCAGTAAGAGCAAGTGGTTGACGAACAATCAATTTTAATGTCTCTAAACCAAAATAATTGTCCATGTCTCTTTTATTTATAATAACTTTACCTGTACCAGGTACTAAGTATACTCTAGCAACACTGCTTTTTCTTCTACCAGTTCCGTAATATCTTGCCTTAGCCAATGTTATTTCCTCCTTTCAACCTCTCCAATTAGTATTTAATCTCCAGTACTTCTGGTTTCTGAGCTTGATGTGTATGCTCAGGTCCAGCAAATACATGTAATTTGGTTATCATGGATCTTCCTAAAGGTCCCTTTGGAAGCATGCCTTTTACAGCAAGGGTGATAACATCGGTAGGCTTTTTCGCTAGCATTTCTGCTAAAGTTCTTTCTCTCATTCCGCCTACATAATCGGAGTGATTGTAATATATCTTCTGTTCAAGTTTCTTACCAGTAACTTTGATTTTATCTGCATTAACTACAATTACGTAATCACCGGTATCAATGTGTGGTGTATAGGTAGGTTTATGCTTACCTCTTAAAATTTTAGCGATCTCTGAAGAGAGACGACCCAATGTATGTCCTGTAGCATCAACTACGTACCATTTTCTTTCGATTGTTGATGGACTAGCCATGAAGCTTTTCATCGGTTTACCTCCTTATGAAGTGTATTCTCCAAAAATATTCTAATTTTCTCAATCATTATGCAAAATCTTGTCCGAATCTTTTGCCTATCTATTATACTATTCACGATCTCAAATACTATTACCGGGGCTATGGCTTAAGTATTCTCACGTACAGTTCATAATTATATAATAGTTTTCCAGGAGTGTCAAGCAATTTGATAAAAATTTACTTGAGGATAATTCAACGAATCTATATTTCCTCTGCAAATTCTACACCATCCATCTCACAAATCTTGGCCACGACATCGAATCTAACCCTCTTTTTCTTTAAGCGAATGGTTAAGATTGCAGCCACATTACCTGTGTTTCCATAGGCTGGCTTAACAATTTCAATGGATACAATATTAATCATATTGGATTTGATTTCATCTGCAACCATAGATATGGAATGCGCATCTTTAAACTCTATATATAAGTCCATTACTTTTGATTTTGAGAGCATGGAGCTATCCAATCTATGTAAAATCACAGTCACAAAGCATATCAAGAGGCAGGACATAATTGCTGCTTTATAAAAACCAATGCCAATTGCAAGACCCATACAGGCAGTTGCCCATAGCCCGGCAGCAGTTGTCAAACCTTTCACCTGATATTTACCTGTCACTAAAATTGTACCTGCTCCCAGAAAACCTATTCCCGAAATCACTTGTGCAGCTATCCTCGTAGGATCACTGATTCCGAATTGCTGGTAAATATATTGATTCGTCATCATTGCCATGGTGGAACCCAGACAGACCAATATATGCGTCCGTAGTCCAGCAGGACGTCCGGATTTCCCTCGCTCAAATCCAATGATACCCCCAAGAATAAGAGAAAGAAGTAAACGTATCAGAATTGAGGTGTCATTAACGGATTGTAAATCTGTTGTAAATTCAAATAACATAGCGATCGTACCTCTCTTCAAAACCTAATCTCTATTAAGGAAAATAATTTTTTTATTTTTCAATTGCAAAATACGCTAAATTATTTTCATACAATTATTATAGGTAGCAATTCATAAAATTAGCCATAATTTCCTTAGATGAAATGATTGCGTGTTCCACTTCCAACTATTCCAACAATAACGAACGACCATCTATAAACTTCTAATCATTTCTTAAAAAATTATTATCAAGATATTCTATATTGATTAATGTTAATCCTTCCGGCGGTGCTGTCGGACCTGCAAGGCTACGATCGCACCCCTGCACTATCTCCGGAATTCTTTCCGGAGGCAATGTTCCTCTCCCAACTTCGATTAAGGTTCCTGCTATAATCCGTACCATATTATAAAGAAAGCCATTTCCTGTAACGGTAATCTTAATAATATCTTCTTCTTTGCGTATCGTTAAATCATAAATTGTGCGGACGGTATCCTTCACTTGTGTTTTCACTGAACAGAAACTTTTAAAATCATGGGTTCCTACCAAATATTTAGCCGCTTTCTGCATTGCATGGATATCAAGAGGATAGTATACGAAATAGGAATATAAACGCTCCATCGGCAAAGCAATCTTACGGTTTAGAATTCGATATTCGTAAGTCTTTCGGCAGTTTACCTTTCGTGGATGAAAATCCAGTGCAACTTCCTCGGAGCTTTGCACTTTGATATCCTCCGGTAGCCTCTGATTTAAAGCCAGGCATATTTTTTCTGCCGGAATTCTTGTATTGGTATCAAATACAGCCACATTTCCTTTGGCATGAACGCCGGAGTCCGTTCTGCTTGCACCAATCACAGTAATTTCCTCTCCGAGCAGTTCGGAGAGCGCTTTATTGATTACGGCTTCTATCGTCGGTAAACCCGGCTGCAATTGCCACCCACAGTAATTCGTACCGTCATATGCAATTTCCAATTTAATTCGTTTCATATACTACTCCATATTATATTTTCAAACTTAACGCCACTTAAATTTACTCATCTATATTCATTCCCTTTAGAAAATTGCATTCTCCAATATTCTACTAGAAATGATGGCGGCAAGATAAACCAACAGAATCAGATAGCCAATAAAATCCTTACCACTATATTTTAGTGGTTTCATCTTCGTGCGGCCATCCCCGCCACGGTAGCATCTAGCCTCCATAGCCATCGCCAAATCATTTGCTCTTCGAAATGCGGATACAAACAAGGGAACAAGCAGAGGTATTAAACTCTTAGCCCTCTTTACTATTCCACCAGATTCGAAATCCGCACCCCTTGCCATCTGTGCCTTCATGATTTTATCCGTCTCTTCCAATAGGATTGGAATAAAACGAAGTGCGATTGACATCATCATAGCAATCTCATGTACCGGTACCTTGATATGACGTAATGGACGCAATAGTTTTTCCAAACCATCGGTTAATTGGTTCGGTGTTGTGGTAAAAGTCATTAGTGATGAACCAAGAATTAAATATGTCAGGCGTATTGCCATAAATCCAGCAGATATCAATCCTTCTTTCGAAATCTTAATGATTCCCCATTGAAAAATCAGATCTCCCGGTGTTAAAAACAAATTAAAGAAAACCGTAAATAATAAAAGTATGATGATTGCTTTCATTCCTCTTACAATATAGCGAAAAGGAACCTTGGATAGTTTAATTATCGAGAATAGAAATATCGTAACTGCAATATATCCAAGGAAGGAATGAAATAGAAATAAGGATATAATAAACAATAGGGTTCCTACCAATTTCACTCTAGGGTCTAGCCGATGTAAAATGGAATTCGTAGGATAATATTGTCCAATTGTTATGTCTCTAATCATAATAAGGACCAAACCTTTCCAAGTGTAATTTCTCTATCTACAGAATGGTATTTCATTCGCTTTTAAACTATGTTTGCATAAGAGACATCGATTACTTATTGTTTTGAAATGCTTTCAAAATTTCATCTCTTGCTTCCATAACCGTTGTTACATCCGTAGGGACCGGAATGCCATTCTCTTTTAGAGCATTCATTACATAAGTAACCTGGGGTGCTGCTAACTGCATTTGCTCTAATTCTTTGTAGCGTGCAAACACTTCTTTCGTCGGTTGGTTAATAACCAATTCCCCATGGTTCATTACAAATATGCGATCCGCATAGATTGCGATATCTTCCATACTATGGGTTACAAGGATAATGGTAATTTTGCTATCCTCATGAAGCTTCTTAATCTGTTCCAGAATCTCGTCCCTACCTCTGGGATCCAGTCCGGCTGTCGGCTCATCCAGAATAAGAACCTCCGGTTTCATTGCCAACACACCGGCAATGGCAACTCTACGCTTCTGTCCGCCGGATAACTCAAACGGAGAGGCATCCAATAATTCATCACTAATGCCAACCATTTTTAAAGCTTCATACGCCCGAAGTTCTGCTTCCAGCTTATCAATTCCCAAATTATTTGGTCCGAAGATAACATCCTTAAATACCGTTGTTTCAAACAATTGATGCTCCGGATATTGGAATACCAGTCCTACTTTGCTTCTTAAATCACGCAACTTATAATCCGGCGCATAGATGTCTTCTCCGTTAAAATAGATATGTCCGCTGGTAGCTTTCACAAGGCCATTCATATGCTGTACTAAAGTCGATTTACCGGAACCTGTATGTCCAATCAATCCTATAAACTCTCCCTTTTGTATCTGTAAATTAATATCCTTAAGTGCATGGCGTTCATAGGCTGTTCCACTACCATATACATAATTAATATGATCAAAAATAATTTGCAATTATTTCACCTGCTTTGCTATTTTATCTTGCATTATGCTCAAGTAACGATTGAACCAGCTCATCAATTGTAAGAATACCATCCCGCAGATTAAGACCTGCCTTTTTTAATTCAAAGGCTAATTCAGTAACCTGCGGTACATCGAGGCGATACTTTTTAATTTCGTCCACTTTGGTGAATATCTCTCTCGGCGTACCTTCCATTACAACTTTGCCCTGATTCATAACGATTACCTTATCTGCATAGATTACTTCGTCCATATGATGTGTAATCAGCAGAACCGTTACCTTTTCTTTCTTATTCAATTCCCGAACGGTTTCGATTACTTCTTTTCGGCCATTAGGATCTAACATCGCGGTTGGTTCATCCAATACGATACATTGCGGCTTCATTGCCATAATTCCGGCAATAGCAACCCTTTGCTTTTGACCACCGGAGAGTTTATTCGGTGATTGTGAACGATATTCCAGCATTCCGACTGCTTTTAAACTCTTTTCTACGCGTTCCCATATTTCATCCGTAGGAACTCCCAAATTCTCGGGGCCAAATCCGACATCTTCTTCAACAACAGTGGCTATGATTTGATTATCCGGGTTTTGAAAAACCATTCCTGCTGTCTGTCTGATATCCCATACATTCTTTTCATCCGCAGTGCTCAATCCATTCACCCAGACGCTTCCCTCCGTCGGATACAGAATCGCATTGATATGTTTTGCCATTGTCGATTTGCCGGAACCATTAGCACCCAGAATAGCAACGAAATCTCCTTTTTTTATCGTAAAACTTACATTATCAATTGCTCTGTTGATCGACTCTACATTACCCTCTTCATCCCGCCGAATATATTCATATGCAAGATCTTTTACTTCTATCATATCTCTATCCATACTGTTCCTCATTTCTATTATAATCGATAAAGACTCTCCTTTATCTCTTTATACCATCATCTATTATTAAGCAAAAGTGCCTTTCATTATCCTTGTATCATTTCTATTATTATGAAAACCATCTCCATCATGAGGAAATGTTATTCCTGGTAATCTTTGCTCAAAATCGATTTGATAATGCAATCCGTAATAATCGATAGCAATGTATATGAATAATGCTATTATACAGGAAAAATCATTTTCGTCAAATATAATACACAATTATCATCAAGTAAATTAACAATAAAATGGTAATTTCACTCTCGATGTTTCATTATATCACGTTTTATTTCAAAAATAAAATCTTAATGTTTGTCGTAAATTAACCGATACTATCAAATTCATACAAGTTTACAAAAAAATGTAGCCCAAGTACTATCAGAAAACGTTCCTTGAGCAATTACTTTAAGATGCTGGATTAACCGCCCCTATAAATGTAAAAAAAAGTTTGCTTTCGCAAACTTTTCTTTAGCAAATATGAAATTATACTAATTCGATTAATACTTCCATAGCTGCATCACCTTTACGAGGTCCAATCTTAACGATTCTTGTATAACCACCGTTACGATTAGCATACTTAGGTGCGATCTCATCAAACAGCTTATCGGATAAGTTAATCACTTTTGTATTTCTCTTTCTTCCTGCTTTTTCCTTAGGAACTTCAGTAATCGGATAGAGGAATTTCATCATCTGTTTTCTTGCATGAAGACGGGATGCACTATCCTTCTTAATTGTCTTCTCTACATTATCAAAAACAGTTACCTTCTTACCATTGACTACTTCTTTTACTCTTTTTCCATCTTTATCTTTGCGGGCAACTTTAGTTGTTACCGTTACTGTTTCATAATTATCTTTTTCTCTAACAGCAAGCGCAATCATGCTTTCAGCAATTCTACGAATTTCTTTTGCTTTAGCTTCGGTTGTAACAATCTTGCCATGGTATAGCAAATTCGTAACCTGGTTTCTCAGTAAAGCCTTTCTTTGGCTTGACGTTCTTCCAAGCTTTCTATAACCTGCCATTTCATTCCCTCCTTTGAATCGTGCAACTTAAGCAAATTCTATTTAGTCTTCGCTTTGAGCTAAGGATAAACCAAGCTCTTTCAATTTTGCTAATACTTCTTCTAATGACTTGCGTCCCAGATTTCTTACCTTCATCATATCTTCCGCTGTCTTATTTGTAAGCTCTTCCACGGTATTAATTCCGGCTCTCTTTAAGCAATTATATGAACGAACAGATAACTCCAGTTCGTCAATATTCATCTCTAGTACCTTTTCTTTTTCATTATCCTCTTTTTCAACCATGATCTCAGCTGTCTTAGCATTCTCTGATAAATCAATAAAGGAATTCAGATGCTCGCTTAAAACTTTTGCAGCCAAACTAACTGCTTCATCCGGCGCAAGCGTTCCATTCGTATATACATCTAAGGTAAGCTTGTCATAATCTGTGATTTGACCAACACGAGTATTTTCTATGGTTAGATTAACACGTTCTACTGGTGTATAAATGGAATCAATCGGAATTACACCGATAGGTAAATCATCATTCTTGTTCTTATCCGCGCTGACATATCCTCTTCCATTTGTGATAGTTAACTCCATATAGAGTCTGCTATCCGGACCACCACATAAGGTAGCAATCACTTGATCAGGATTGAGTATTTCGATATCCGGGTCAGCTTGTATATCCCCAGCTGTCACTACAACTTCACCTTCCGCTTCAATGTAAGCGGTCTTAGGTTCATTCGTATCGCTTGTGTTTTTGATTGCTAAGTTTTTGATATTCATGATAATTTCTGTGACATCTTCCTTGCAGCAAGGAATAACGCCAAATTCATGAACTACACCGTCAATCTTAATTTGGCTTACAGCAGAACCAGGTAAAGAGCTTAGCATAATTCTTCTTAAAGAATTACCTAGGGTTGTACCATATCCTCTCTCAAGAGGTTCTACTACAAAACGCCCAAATCTATTATCTTCGGAAATTTCAGCAATCTCAATTTTGGGTTTTTCGAAATCAAACACAACAGGACCCTCCTTCTGGGTTATATGAGTCGATTATTATACTACCATTTCTAAATAACATGATAAATTTGCAAAAATTTATCATGCCTGTGATGCATATTGCAATTATTTTAATAACCCAAGGAAATCCATGATTATATAGAATAATTGAAATATGCAACACGCAATTAATTATTTAGAGTACAACTCGACAATTAACACTTCATTTACCGGAATATCGATCTGGTCTCTTGTAGGAATTTCTTTAACAACGCCTGTCAAAGCCTCATGATTTGCTTCAAGCCATGAAGGAACAGTTCTTCCGCTCGTTACCTCTAAGATATCCTTATATCTCTGTGTATTTTTAACTTTTTCTTTTATCTCAATGGTATCTCCAGCCTTAACAGTGTAGGATGGAATATTAACACATTTTCCGTTCACTAATACATGCTTATGATCAACAATCTGTCTAGCCTCTTTTCTTGTTCTTGCAAAGCCTAAACGGAAAATTACATTGTCTAATCTAAGCTCTAACAGAGTGATTAAGTTTTCACCAGCAGTACCGGTTTTCATCTTTTGAGCCCTTGCAAATAAGTTACGGAAAGGTTTCTCTAACATACCGTAGATGAATTTTGCTTTCTGTTTTTCTCTTAATTGCAAACCGTACTCGCTCATTTTTTTGCCTTGTCTAGCAAAGGAACGATTAGATTTCTTATCAATACCTAGATAGGCAGGCTCTAAGCCAAGGGCTCTACATCTTTTTAAAACAGGACCCATATCTCTTGCCATTGTTTATACCTCCTATTATACTCTTCTGCGTTTAGGCGGACGACATCCGTTATGCGGAACCGGAGTCACGTCTCTGATACTGGTAACTTCAATACCGCAAGCTTGAAGCGCACGGATTGCTGCTTCTCTACCTTGACCAGGACCCTTAACCATAACTTCAACGGATTTCAAACCATGAACAAGTGCTGCCTTCGCTGCTGTTTCAGCTGCTACCTGTGCTGCATAAGCAGTAGATTTTCTTGAGCCTCTGAAACCTAATCCACCAGCACTAGCCCAAGAAATCGCATTGCCTTCTAAATCTGTCAGCGTAACAATTGTATTGTTAAAAGATGACTGAATGTGTGCCTGTCCACGATCAATATTCTTTTTCACACGCTTCTTAGTCACTTTTTTTGCTGCTGCTATTTTCTTAGCCATCTAACAAACCCTCCTATTGGATTATTCAATGCTTTTGTCCGTACTTGTATTAAATCCCCAGACAAAATAAATTTTCTGGGTAATTAAAACCAGCCGGGCGTGTCTTTCATAAACCAAATTATTATTTCTTCTTATTTGCAACAGTTCTTCTAGGACCTTTTCTTGTTCTAGCATTGGTTTTAGTTCTCTGACCACGAACAGGAAGTCCTTTTCTATGACGGATACCTCTATAGCATCCAATTTCCTGTAATCTCTTAATGTTAAGAGCGATTTCTCTTCTTAAGTCACCCTCAACAGTTTGTGTTTCATCAATAACATCACGAATTCTAGCAACTTCCTCATCAGTTAAATCACGAACACGGGTATCCGGATTAACATTAGCTGCAGCAAGTATACGATTCGAACTTGCTCTACCAATACCATAAATATAGGTAAGTCCGATTTCAACACGTTTCTCTCTTGGTAAATCTACACCACTAATACGAGCCATGTGCTTAATACACCTCCAAATGATATTTGTTTACATAATTTTCGTAATGCCATGCATTACGCCAGCCGCTTTAAATTGTAACATACAAAGGTGGATACCCCTTTGCTGCTAAGACTCCGTGATGACGGCACGGTTCTTAAGGCAAACTGCATGAGAGGCTGCAGACTTGCCCACAATATCACAAAAATCCTGTTGTAACCAACAGTAATTTGTAACACAAAAAGCAAGAACTAGATATATAAAACAACAGTTAGTTTTTGAGGTACCAACTTATTGTAAATTAGCCTTGTCTTTGTTTGTGTTTAGGATTCTCACAGATAACTCTGATTGAGCCCTTTCTCTTAATAATTTTACATTTTTCGCAAATCGGTTTTACTGATGATCTTACTTTCACAGTAATTCACCCCTTTCAAAAAAGTCCATTTTTTATTATATCACCGCAGAAATATAATAGCAAGCAATATTTTTCAATTTTAATTGTAATTTTTTAGTTACCAATCAAAGTTGCAAAATCTTTGTCTAGAAATCAGGTAATTCAATCGACTATTTGTCTCGCCATATAATTCTACCTTTCGTTAGATCGTATGGGGATAACTCCAAAGTCACCTTATCACCAGGTACTATTTTAATAAAGTTCATACGAAGTTTGCCACTGATATGAGCTAAAACTCTATGACCGTTTTCCAATTCTACCTGGAACATCGCATTCGGCAGTTTCTCAACAACCGTTCCCTCAATTTCAACAACATCGGCTTTAGACATTATTCAACCTCCTTACTTGAATTTCTATCCTTCAATAACTTGATTGCTCTCTTGATCTCTTCATTGGTTACTTTCTTGTTTAATATCTTTTCTTCCAAATCAGGATCACAATCTTTGATTACATTAACATGTTTCAACTTTTTCTTTTTGGGACGATCAATCGTTCGAATGATACCATCCACTAAATATACATATTCTTCCTTAATATCTATTATTACATAACACCTGCCAGTATCATGTCCGGCTGATGATATGGCATAACCACCGATTTTAGCATTCCTTAACATTTACAACAAGCCTTTCTAACAGGTATTTAGGATACTATAGTAAATTTGAATTGCAAATTCACCTTTCGAATTAACTTAGCGACACCGCTTCGCTATTATGCTTTATATAATGTAAGGATTTCCGGTTCACCATCGGTAATCAATATTGTATTTTCATAGTGTGCAGATAGACTGCCATCGGCTGTTACTACAGTCCAGTCATTATCCAGCCAAAGGACATCGTATCTACCCATATTAACCATAGGTTCAATTGCTAAGGTCATTCCAGCCTCAAGCCTAGGACCCCTACGTTTTTGTTTGAAATTTGGTATCTGCGGCTCTTCATGAAGATTTTTCCCTATTCCATGTCCTACCAAATCCCGAACAACAGAGTAACCAAAGGATTCAACATAATTTTGTATAGCCTCAGATATCTCATGTAAATGATGGCCTTGTTTTGCGTACTTTATTCCTTCAAAAAAGCTTTGTTTGGTAACTTCAATCAGTTGTGATGCTTCCTTCGATATCTCACCTACAGCAATTGTCCTTGCTGCATCGGAATGATAACCCTTATAGATTACACCAGCATCCAAACTAACAATATCCCCATCCCGTAGAACATGTTCCTGATCCGGAATTCCATGTACGACTTCATCATTCACGGAAACACATAGGGATGCAGGAAATCCTTCATAGTTTAAAAAGGAAGGTATGCAATTAAAGCTTTTAATAAGTTCTCTGCATTTTTTATCAATATCCAGAGTCGTTATACCTGGGCGGACAAACTTTTGTAATTCTTCCAAGACGATGGATAAAATACGTCCGGATTCCCTCATGTATTCGATTTCTTTCTCTGACTTTATCGTTATTGACAATGCAATCTCTTCCTTTCATACTGATCATAATCTAACTAGGTTACATGGAGACTTAGGCTTCTAAAATCTGAACGATTTCATCAAATGTATCATCCATTGATTTTGTTCCATCAACGGTACGCAAGATACCTTTTGCCGCATAGTAATCAATCAAAGGCTGCGTTTGTTCATGATATACTGCAAGGCGTTTTTTAACAGTCTCTGGTTTATCATCATCGCGAAGAACCAATTCCTTACCGCAGACATCACAGATGCCTTCCTTTTTCGGCGGTATATTCACTACATGATACGTAGCTCCACAACTTAAGCAAGCTCTTCTTCCTGACATACGATTGACAATTACTTCATCAGCTACATCAACATTGATGGCATACTCAACATTTTCTCCACTCTTACTGAGTGCTTCATCAAGAGCCTCTGCTTGCGGTATGGTTCTTGGAAATCCGTCTAAAACATAACCATTTTTGCAATCTGCGTTTTTAAGACGATCTACAACTAAATCAACTACCAATTCGTCCGGTACCAATAGGCCTTGGTCCATATAAACTTTCGCTTTTTTACCTAACTCAGTACCATTTTTAATATTTGCACGGAAAATATCTCCGGTAGATATATGAGGAATACCGAATTTCTCCGCCAATTTCTTCGCTTGTGTACCTTTTCCCGCGCCGGGAGCTCCTAACATAATTATTTTCATGCCCGTAAACCTCGCCTTCTTTAAACCTGCACATTGATATCTTTCGGAATTTTATTCCTACAAATTCTGGTTTAAAAATATTATATTCGCGTTTCTTCATTTGTGCCATGAAAAATTAAGATTCGTCCGAGTTTATGCAATCATATTGAATCATATCCCATTATGAGACTGCATGCAGCCTCATAACGGGATTTATATTAATCATTCAGGAAGCCCTTGTAGTGGCGAACAAGTAACTGAGATTCAACCTGTTTGATTGTCTCAATGATAACACCAACAATGATGATAATTGATGTACCACCGAAGCTTACTTGGGCACCAAATGCTCCCGAGAAGAATATTGGGATCACGGAAACAATTGTTAAACCAATCGCTCCGATAAAAATAATATGATTAAGTACTTTAGTTAAGTAATCTGTTGTTGGTTTACCAGGACGGATACCTGGGATAAATCCACCTTGCTTTTTCATATTATTTGCCACTTCAATTGGATTAAATGTAATTGATGTATAGAAATATGCAAAGAATATAATTAAAGCAATATAGATTAGTAAACCGAGGGAATATTTAAAGTCTCCCCAGCTCTTAAATACTAGCCAACTTCCCTGATTGAGTACTTTCAGCACTTTAGGCCAGAAGTATGCTCTTGCAGGATATACCCCAAAGAAAGATCCAATTAATATCGGAAAGTTCATTAAGGAGCTAGCGAAAATCACAGGAATAACACCTGCGGTATTTACTTTCAAAGGAATATGGGAGGATTGTCCACCTACCATTTTTCTTCCTTGTACTTTTTTCGTATACTGTACCGGAATCTTTCTCTCACCGTCTTGCAAGAAAATAACCAATACAATCGTAAGAACAATAACAGCAATAATAATAACCGCTGCTAAAATAGCCATGCCAACCGCTTTACCATAGATAAACTGATAGTAAAGATTTATGAAGTCGCTTGGCATAGTGGAAACAATGTTAATTAACAATATAATAGAAATACCGTTACCGACACCTTTAATTGTAATCTGTTCACCTAACCACATAAGAAATGCTGTACCTGCGGTAAAGGATGCGATAATAACTATTACATTGGTAAAACTTAAGCCACCCTCTAATGCACCTGAGCTGCCAAAACCAATTGCCATTGCACCTGCTTCTATAACAGCTAATCCAACTGTCATAATACGTGTAATGTCATTGATTTTTCTGCGTCCGTCTTCTCCTTCTTTCTGCAGTTCTTCCAATTTCGGAATTGCTATCGTTAACAATTGTACGATAATGGAAGCAGAAATATAAGGTGATATACTCAACGCAAAAATAGACATTTTAGTAAAGGATCCACCAGTCAAGATATTGAAGAATCCTAAAGAACTGGCATTAAACCACTGCTCCGTTACATCCCTGCTTATGGCAGGTGCTGGGAGCAGGGTTCCCAGCCTTACTATAATAAGTGCTAACAAAGTATAAATAAGTTTATTACGTATATCCTTAACCTTAAAAGCATTTCGGAGTGTTTTAAACATTAGATCACCTCAGCATTTCCACCAAGAGCCTGTATTTTTTCCACTGCACTTGCACTAAATGCATTAACCTTGACATCAAGCTTCTTAGTTAATTCCCCATTTCCAAGAATCTTCACACCGTCTCTAGGGTTTTTAATAATTCCTGCTTCAATTAATGTTTCAACTGTCACCGTAGCACCGTCATCAAATCTATTTAATACATCTACATTGATTGCAACGATTTCCTTGGTATTTCTATTGTTAAAACCACGTTTCGGAATTCTTCTGTATAATGGCATCTGGCCACCCTCGAAACCTACTCTAGGAGCTCCGGAACGAGCCTTCTGACCTTTATGACCCTTACCAGCTGTTTTTCCATTTCCTGAAGCGTGTCCACGACCTCTTCTAAAGTTTTTACTATGCTTGGAACCCTCTGCCGGTCTTAATTCTGCTAGATTCATCTTGTGCACCTCCTTTATAGCTTAATTATTATATTTCTTCTACCTTTACTAAATGTTTTACCTGTGCAATCATTCCTCTGACTGCAGCATTATCAGGCATTTCAACTGTCTTATGAAGTTTTCTAAGACCAAGAGCCTCTACTGTTCTGCAGTGTTTTGGTATGGCACCGATTGTAGATTTCACTAAAGTAATTCTTAATTTACCTGCCATTTTGACACCTCCATATTTGAATAATCACGTGGTAGGGCAGCTGTTATTGTAACAGCTGTTCTACAGGTATACCACGAAGCTTAGCTACTTCTTCAGGGGTCTTTAACTGGCGCAATCCTTCAATTGTAGCAAGAACAACGTTTTGCTTATTATTGGAACCAAGAGATTTTGTACGGATGTTCTTGAAACCTGCAAGTTCAAGTACATTACGTACTGGGCCGCCGGCAATAACACCGGTACCTTCTGGTGCACGCTTTAGTAAAACGGTTGAAGCACCGAATTTACCAATAAAGTCGTGAGGTACACTGCCATTCTCATCTATTGGTAAGCTGATTAATTTCTTAATTGCGTCTTCTTTACCTTTACGAATAGCCTCTGGAATTTCAGCCGCTTTACCTAAACCACAACCAACGTGGCCGTTTTTATCACCTACAACAACTAATGCTGTAAATCTCATGTTACGTCCGCCTTTAACAACTTTCGTAACACGCTTGATGGATACGACTTTATCTTCTAATTCCAGTTGACTGGGATCAACGATTGTTCGTTTCATGTTTTTCCTCCTTGTTTAGAATTCCAGACCAGCCTCGCGTGCTGCATCTGCTAACGCCTGAATCTTTCCTTGATATATAAAGCCACCACGATCAAAGACAACAGATTTAATACCTTTCTCTAATGCCTTCTTAGCAATAACGGTACCTAAATATGCTGCTGCTGCTACATCGTTGGTTTTTTTAAGCTGAGCCTTAACATCTTTTTCTAACGTGGAGGCTGCAACTAAAGTATGGCCTACAGTATCATCAATGATTTGGGCATACATATGATTGTTGCTTCTAAACACAGCCAAACGCGGTCTCTCAGGAGTTCCTGTGAAACGATTACGGATTTTTAGATGTTTCTTTCTACGAATTTCAACTCTAGATTCTTTGTTAACCATTTATTTCACTCCTCCCTTACTTCTTACCGGTCTTACCAACCTTACGTCTAATCACTTCATCAGCATATTTAATACCTTTACCCTTATAAGGTTCTGGTCTTCTCTTATCTCTGATTTCAGCAGCGTATTGGCCAACCTTTTCTTTATCAATACCTTTAACAATAATCTTGTTCTGACCGTCCAGTACTGTTTCAACACCTTCCGGATCAACCATAATTACCGGATGGGAATAACCTAATGTTAATGTTAATTCCTTACCGGATTTTGCAGCTCTGTAACCAACACCGTTGATTTCCAAAACTTTTTGATAACCTTCTGTTACACCTGTAACCATATTTGCAATCAGAGTTCTTGTCAAACCATGTAATGCTTTAAATCTCTTTAAATCATTAGGTCTGGTTACAATGACTTCTGAACCTTCAACTTTAATTCCCAACTCTGGAGCAAACACTCTCTCTAGTGTTCCCTTAGGACCCTTAACGGTCACTTTATTATTTTCTGCTACATCTACAGTTACACCTGCAGGTATAGCGATAGGCATTCTTCCTATACGTGACATGCCCGCACCTCCTAATTTTTTTGTCGTAGACTTATGGATTACCAAACAAATGCTAATACCTCTCCGCCTACATTTAACTCTCTAGCCTCTTTATCAGTAATAACACCTTTATTGGTGGAAATAATAGCTATACCTAAACCTCCAAGCACTTTTGGAAGGTTATCTTTGCTCGCATATACACGAAGACCTGGTTTAGAAATTCTCTTAAGGCCTGTGATAATCTTAACATTTTTATCTTTACCATATTTTAATGTAATATGGATATTCTTAAAATTGCCAACTTCCTCGATCTCATAATTCTTGATGAAACCTTCCTTAAGAAGGATATCAGCAATCGCTATCTTCATCTTAGAAGCAGGAACATCTACGGTATCATGTTTAGCAGTATTCGCATTACGGATTCTTGTAAGCATATCTGCAATTGGATCGCTCATTGTCATTATAATTGCCTCCTTTCTAACTTCTTACCAGCTTGCTTTCTTTACTCCTGGTATCTGTCCTTTATATGCTAACTCACGGAAACATATTCTGCAAATACCATATTTTCTTAAATACGCATGTGGACGGCCACAGATTCTACAACGATTATATTCTCTTGTGGAGAATTTCTGTGGGCGTTGCTGTTTCACTTTCATTGACGTTTTAGCCATGGAAATTCCTCCTTTATTTACTAAATGGCATGCCGAATTGTGTCAATAATTCACGAGCTTCTTCGTCTGTCTTAGCCGTTGTAACGAAGATGATATCCATACCTCTTACTTTATCCACCTTATCGTATTCAATTTCAGGGAAAATAAGCTGTTCCTTAATACCAAGAGCATAGTTTCCTCTGCCATCGAATGCATTTGGATTAACACCTCTAAAGTCACGTACGCGAGGTAAAGCTAAGTTAATTAAACGATCAGCGAACTCATACATCTTGTCGCCTCTTAAGGTAACCTTACATCCGATTGGCATACCTTCTCTTATCTTAAAGTTAGCAATGGATTTTTTCGCTCTAGTAACAATTGGTTTCTGACCTGCAATAATCTCAAGATCTTTAATTGCAGCATCTAAAACCTTTGCATTATCTTTTGCCTCACCAACGCCCATGTTGATGACAATTTTATCTAATTTAGGCACTTCCATGACATTCTTATATCCGAACTTTTTAGTCATGGCGGCTACTATTTCATTCATATACAAATCTCTTAATCTAGCCAACGCAGTGTTCCTCCTCTCTGTATTAATCGATTACATCGCCTGTAGTTTTCGCAAAACGTACTTTTTGAGGGCCTTTTTTACCTTCAATAGTCTTGAAACCAATTCTGGTTACCTTGCCCTTATGAACATACATTACGTTTGATACATCGATAGGCGCTTCTTGGCGGACAATTCCACCCTTTGGATTTGCTTGGTTCGGTTTACTGTGCTTTGTAATCATATTGATACCTTCTACCAATACTTTTCCGTCCTTCACAGAAAGAACCTTACCCTCTTTACCTTTATCTTTACCGGTGATTACTTTAACTGTATCACCCTTTTTGATTTTCATCGTTGCCACAGTTGACACCTCCCTATAATACTTCTGGTGCTAAAGAAACGATTTTCATGAATTGTTTCTCTCTTAATTCTCTTGCTACCGGTCCAAAGATACGTGTTCCTCTTGGATTCTTGTCATCTTTAATAATAACAGCAGCATTTTCATCGAATCTAATATAAGAGCCATCTTTACGGCGTGTGCCTTTTACGCTGCGAACAACAACAGCTTTAACTACATCACCTTTTTTAACAACACCGCCTGGTGTTGCATCTTTAACAGAAGCAACAATGATATCGCCTATATTAGCATATCTTCTCGTTGAACCGCCTAATACACGGATACAAAGAATTTCTTTTGCACCAGTATTATCGGCAACTTTAAGTCTTGATTCCGCTTGTATCATGATAATACTCCTTTCAATTGTTGTACAATTGGCCGCAGTAACTTCCACGATCCATTGTCAAACTCATAAGTTCAATTTTATGAACTCTATCCAAACTAAGTATACCACTTTAGGGCATACGATAGATTATTTAGCTCTCTCCACGATCTCCATAAGTCTCCATCTCTTATCTTTAGATAGAGGTCTGGTTTCCATGACTCTTACTGTATCGCCGATGTTGCACTCATTGTTTTCGTCGTGTGCTTTAAGCTTGCGGGTTCTTTTTACGATCTTTCCATAAAGCGGATGTTTAACGTTGTCAGTGATAGCTACAACGATTGTTTTGTCCATCTTGTTACTTACCACTTTGCCGACACGAACTTTTCTTAAATTTCTTTCCACAATGAAACTCCTTTCTATGACCGTAGGTCACAATTGACCTAAAGGTCTATTTTTATTTCGAAGCCTTTGAAAGTTCAGAAATAACTGTCTGAATTCTAGCAATATTTCTTCTTACTTCTTTAATTCTGCTGGTATTATCCAACTGATTGGTTGCATTTTGGAATCTTAAGTTAAAGAGTTCCTTCTTCGCAGCTACTAATTCTTCATTTAATTCTGCAGCTGATTTCTTTCTTAAATCTTCTACATATTTACTAATTTTCACTGTTTTCACCGCCTTCTAAGTCTGCACGGGAAACGATTTTACATTTCACCGGTAATTTATGCATAGCAAGACGTAAAGCTTCTCTTGCAGTTTCTTCAGGAATACCTGCGATCTCAAACATAACACGGCCTGGCTTAACTACCGCTACCCAATACTCTAAGGAACCTTTACCGGAACCCATACGAGTCTCTGCAGGCTTTGCTGTGACAGGTTTGTCAGGGAATATCTTAATCCATACCTTACCACCACGTTTTGTAAAACGAGTCATAGCAACACGGGCTGCTTCAATTTGGTTGGATTTAATCCAACAAGGTTCCATTGCAACAAGACCATAATCACCATATGCAAGTGTATTACCTCTGGTTGCTTTACCGGTCATAGTACCGCGGAATTGCTTACGATGCTTAACTCTCTTAGGCATTAACATTATTTATCGCTCCCTTCCTTTTTAGCTCCTTTTGTAGGAAGCACTTCTCCATGATAAATCCAAGCCTTTACGCCCAATTTACCAAATGTGGTGTCTGCTTCAGCAAATCCATAATCGATATTTGCACGTAAAGTCTGTAGTGGAATAGTTCCTTCACTGTAAAATTCCGTACGAGCCATATCAGCTCCGCCAAGACGGCCGGATACAGCAGTTTTGATACCCTTAGCACCAGCTTTCATTGCTCTGCTCATAGTAGATTTCATAGCTCTTCTGAAAGAGATACGATTCTCTAACTGTGCAGCAATAGCCTCAGCAACAAGCTGTGCATCAATATCCGGTTTCTTTACTTCCTTAATCTCTAAGTTTAATTTCTTGGTTGTAAATTTCTGAATCTCAGTTTTTAATTTCTCGATTTCTGCACCGCCTTTACCAATAACTACACCTGGCTTAGCAGTAAAAATTATTATTTTCAAACGGTCTGATGCTCTCTCGATTTCGATCTTGGAAATACCTGCGCTGTATAATTTATTCTTAAGATATTTTCTGATCTTATAATCTTCTACGAGATTATCAGCAAAATCCGCTTCAGCATACCATCTGGAGTCCCAATCATTGATAATTCCGACTCTCAAGCCATGAGGATTAACCTTTTGTCCCATTATTGCCCTCCTTATCTTTCATTAAGCACAACTGTAATGTGGCACATTCTCTTTTCGATACGATATGCTGTGCCTCGTGCTCTTGGTTGAATTCTCTTCATAATCGGTCCCTGATTTGCATAACACTCTTCAATATAAAGTTTAGAGGGATCCATATTCTTAACTTCAGCATTCGCAATTGCTGACTTTAATAATTTTAAAATTACGCTAGAAGCATATCTTGGGTTATATGCTAAAATACCAAGTGCTGTTTGTACATCCTTACCTCTAATGGCGTCTAATACGAAACAAGCTTTCTGTACAGAAACTCTTGCATAAGATAATTTCGCAGAAGCTCTATTGTTCTTTTTCTCGTTTCTTTCTCTCTTAATTTGGGATCTATGTCCTTTCGCCATGGATGAAACCTCCTTCCATTTTCAATGCTTTTGCATTATTTTTTAGTCTTCTTTTCGTCTTTTCCGTGTCCTCTATAAGTTCTAGTAGCTACAAACTCACCAAGTTTGTGACCAACCATATCCTCAGTAATATATACCGGAACATGTCTTCTACCATCATGAACAGCGATTGTATGACTAACCATCTGTGGGAAAATGGTAGAACGGCGTGACCAGGTCTTGATTACTGATTTATCACCAGACTTATTTAGCGCGTCTACTTTTTTTAATAAAGACTCATCAGCGAATGGTCCTTTTTTTAATGAACGAGCCATGTATTCTAACCTCCTTAGAATTCTAACTAAGCGAATTGGTTGCCCAATTCTATTTCACCTTATTCCTACTTAAGAGCTTTTCCGTCTCTTCTTCTTACGATCAACTTATCAGATTTCTTATTGTTCTTTCTTGTCTTAAGACCAAGAGCAGGTTTACCCCAAGGTGTTACAGGGCTTGGACGACCAATACCTGTCTTACCTTCACCACCACCGTGTGGATGGTCATTCGGGTTCATAACGGAACCACGTACGGTAGGACGGATACCCATATGACGTTTACGTCCTGCTTTACCGATTGTTACTAGCTCATGATCAATATTACCAACCTGGCCAATGGTTGCTCTGCAAGTAATTGGAACCATTCTCATTTCTCCACTAGGAAGACGAAGTGTTGCATACTTACCTTCCTTAGCCATAAGCTGTGCGGAGTTACCAGCGGAACGCACTAACTGTCCACCTTTACCAGGATATAATTCAACGTTATGAACTTCTGTACCCACTGGAATATTCTGAAGTGGTAAGCAGTTACCTACTTTGATTTCTGCATTTTCACCATTCATTAATGTGGTACCTACAGTAAGTCCGTATGGAGCTAGGATGTAGGATTTCTCACCATCCGCATATGCGATTAATGCAATGTTTGCAGTTCTGTTTGGATCGTATTCAATGCTAAGAACTTTTGCTGGAATACCATCTTTTCTTCTCTTGAAATCAACTAATCTATATTTTCTTCTAGAACCGCCGCCACGGTGTCTAACTGTAATCTTACCCTGATTATTACGACCAGCCTTTTTATTTAAAGTAACAACCAAAGACTTCTCTGGTTTTGTGGCTGTAATCTCAGAAAAATCAGAAACCGTCATGTTACGTCTAGAAGGTGTATATGGGCGATATGTTTTAATTCCCATGTTTTGCACTCCTTTCAATCGATGCAATAATTTGTGTTCTTTTTCTGCATCCTTTATTCTCACTCGGTGAATACCCAACAAGCAAACCTATGTATATGTCTGCATGTTGTCATTCATCTTTTTTAATCACAGGACTTTTTATAGTCCAGAGAATATCTCAATATCAGCACTGTCCTCAGTAAGCTGTACAATTGCTTTCTTAGTCTTTGCTGTTTTACCTACGGTATAACCACGTCTGCGGCTCTTACCCTCTAAGTTCATTGTGTTAACCTTAGCAACCTTGGTACCAGCGAACATTTTCTCTACAGCTTCCTTGATCTGATTCTTGGTAGCATCCGGATGAACGGAAAATGTGTACTTCTTTTCGCTCATGGAGTTCATACTCTTCTCAGTTACGATTGGCTTAAGGATAACATCATAATATTTTAAATCTGCCATTATGCGTACACCTCCTCGAGTTGCGCTACGGCATCCTTTGTGATTACTAAAGTATCGTACTTTAAGATGTCGTATACATTAATGGAGTTTGTTAATACTGTTCTCACTTTTGGAAGGTTTCTTGCAGAAAGAATTACATTCTCATCTTTCTTATCAAGAACAACAAGCGCTTTATCAAGCTTGAAGCTATCAAGCACTGCCTTCATCTTCTTTGTCTTAATCTCGCCGAAGCTTAACTCATCTAAAACAACGATCTTCTCCTCGTTTACTCTAGAGGTTAAAGCGGATTTAATTGCAAGCGCCCTTTCTTTCTTATTTAACTTGATGGAATAGTCTCTTGGCTTTGGAGCAAATACAACGCCGCCACCCTTCCATTGCGGAGCTCTGATTGAACCTTGTCTTGCATGACCGGTTCCCTTCTGTCTCCAAGGCTTTCTTCCACCACCACTTACTTCTGAACGGGTTTTTGCACTCTGTGTTCCTTGACGTTTATTTGCTAACTGAGCAACAACCGCCATATGAACTAAATGTTCATTTATTTCTACTCCGAAGACAGCATCATTAAGTTCTAAAGTTCCAACTTTCTTGCCTTCGATATTATAAACAGCTACATTCGCCATAACTTAAGTTCCTCCTTTCTTAAAGCTCTAGTTTGACTTTACTGATTCCCTCAGCATTACTAGGGATTTCTTAGCACCTGGCACAGCGCCTTTTACTAAGATCAGATTCTTTTCAGCATCTACTCTAACTACTTCAAGGTTCTGCACTGTAACTTTTACATTACCAGTTTGACCAGGCATCTTCTTACCCTTGAATACACGGCCTGGGCTAGTAGCAGCACCGTTAGAACCGGCATGTCTATGATACTTAGAACCATGTGCCATAGGTCCTCTGGATAATCCATGTCTCTTGATTGCGCCTTGGAAACCTTTACCTTTTGACTTTGCGGTAGCATCCACTCTGTCACCTGCAGAGAAGATATCAGCTTTAATTTCTTGTCCTACCTGATAGTCAGCAGCATTCTCAAACTTAAATTCTTTAAGAAATCTTTTATTTGCAACACCTGCTTTAGCAAAGTGTCCTTTTCTTGGCTTATTTACCAGACTCTCTCTGATATCACCAAAACCAACCTGTACTGCTGCATATCCATCATTCTCTACGGTTTTAACTTGTGTTACGTAGTTTGGTCCAGCTTGCAGTACGGTTACCGGAATAAGTTCTCCATTTTCGCCGAAGACCTGTGTCATTCCGATTTTCGTAGTCAAAATCGCTTTCTTCATTTTTTTACCTCCTATTTAATCTACAGCGGATTGCATGTAAAATGCAATCATCCTAGACGGTCTACCTTTGTATTTAACATTTCTTATATGATAAACCATAAGGATTTCTACTTATTTCATTGATTTTGCTTCGCTTTTACTATATGCATTCTTTCTGATATCACATTCATTATTTGGTTTTCATCTTAATGTCGATGTATACACCAGCAGGCATTTCCAATCTGGATAATGCATCTACAGTTTTCTGCGTAGGTGTAATAATATCAATCAATCTCTTATGGGTTCTTTGCTCGAACTGTTCTCTGGAATCTTTGTACTTATGAACAGCTCTTAAAATTGTAATAACTTCCTTCTTTGTAGGCAACGGAACCGGTCCGCTCACCTTTGATCCTGTCTTTTTCACAGTCTCAATGATTTTACCTGCTGATTGATCGATTAAATGATGATCATACGCCTTTAATGTGATTCTCATTACTTGACTTGCCATAAAAAAAGCCGCCTCCTTTTCGCACTTAATTTCAGTACGACAAGTGGTGACTGTACACTCACCCGTGTGTATCTTCGATTCCCGAACAAACTGACAAACCGATTACGGTTTGCCCCCTTGGTTGAGAATGATATATCTCACACGTCTTCTCTGCCTTAAACAGAACATCAAATTGTACAGTGACTTGTCGCCAGAGTTTCATAACTTGACCTTCGCTCCACGGAAAACCTACTGATAATCAGTAGCAACCTCACGCTTCAACGCTATCAATGTCACAACATGTGTTATTATACACTATGGTCTATTCTTTTGCAAGAACTTTTTTTACATATGAAAAATAAATTATTTTTCTATCGATTTTTGTAACGATTTTCCATAATTTTAGCATTTCTAGTATTTCCAAGTAAATTGATTATATTCTCGACATTATAATTCTTTACTTTTCACAGGGATATGAGGAAATAGGTCCTTAGAGGTACATCCTCCTGCTATCCCGCAAAAAAGAGCTGCTATGATTGCAGCCCTTTTTTAATAGGAAGTAATAGATAAGATTATTAAGAGTTACTCTAATGTATCTTTCGTAATAACAGAAACGCCGCAAGAGACTATGATACATATAGCATACCTCTATGCAAATTTTAAATGCCTCGCTCCCCTGTAAGTTGGGCTCTGCCAGTATTTCATTTTTAAAATACTGCAATGTAGAAAGTACTCTTTCCCTATCCAAAATTTCCAATGCTTCTTCCATTCGCTTATGAACTTCAGAAAGAATTCTGCTCGTATTAGGGATTCCATTGGTGCCTTCCACATTTTCAATTAATATCCCGGTTCCTCTTATCAAGCGTTCTTCCATAGCGAGCTGTGCACTTGCATAGGAGGATTTCAGCTCACTGATTGCCCCTTCCACATTACCGACTCCCATGGTAATCTCCATCTGACCAAAGATACTCTTTTGAATCAGCAGTTCATCCATGATTAATTTCAATTGCTTCCGTATGAACTTCCTCTGATCCTCGCTGTAGTTTAGTACACAATAAGTTATACTGTCATCCATATAAAACTCATAATCAAAGATTTTACCACGGAAGCAATGATGGAATATCTGAATAATTTTATCCTGTAATAGACGCAGGCTGCTATTATGTCCTTCTCCAAAGCCACAATCCAGCTTAACGATAACTACTTGGAAACATCCTTCCCTGAAACGATAATGATAATTATGATTAATAGCCTCTATTGTTTGCTCTCTTGAAGTCATATTTTTATGTAATAGTATCTCTGTAAAAAATCCGGTACGTAGTTTACCGATATCCGATTGCATCCGGTTTCTTAAATGTTCTTGGTCCGATAGCATCTCCATTTTCTTTTTATATTTCAAGCTCATTTTTGTTAGAATAGCCATTAACTCATTCTTCTTAATCGGCTTTAAAAGATAGTCACTAACCCCATACTTAATTGCTTTTTGTGCATATTCAAAATTGCTGTAACCACTGATAATGATAAAGTCAACATCCTTATTAATCATCTTTATACGGTTGATTAACTCTAAGCCATCATAACCGGGCATACGAATATCTGTAATGATAAGATCCACATTGAGTCGTTTTACCAAATCAAGTGCCTCTATCCCATTATGAGCCATTCCTGCGACTTCCATGTCCAACGACTGCCAGTCAATAAGCTTATAGATTAGCTGGCAAACTTTTTCTTCATCATCCGCTATGATAATCTTTAACAACACCGCACCCCTCCATAAATATCCTATTTGTTAAAATTGTACCATTATTTATCATTCTGTGGAATGGCTATTATGAATTAATTTACTATCGCAAAATGAGGCTATTGTAAATTATTTCACAATAGCCTCATTAAAAGTATATTATTTTTTTATGTGATTATTTTGCCGGATCATAACCAACTACTGTCCAAATACCACTCTCATCCTGACGAATTAATCTTTCCAGATATACCTTTCCTGCAATTGAATTTTCATCTTTGATTTCAGCAATCGCCTGTATACCGTTGTTACTGATAATTTGAATATCCTCATATGCGATTGGATAATCGCCGGTAATTCCTTCCGGTGAAAGCAGTAAGCTTGCAAATACCTGTGTTACAAACGCAGGATCCAATTTCCATGGAGAATGACCGGCATCCACGCTTTTCTGCTCATTCTCTTCCACTTCCAGATCCACTTCTACCTTAATTTGAGGAGCAAAATCATCCTCTTTCTCAGGTTGTGTGAATTCACTTCCGGTAAGTCCTTTTACGAAAGTAGCCAGCTCATCTAAGGTAAGATTACCCAGCACGGTATACGCAAATCCTTCTTCCTGCCAACGAATGGAGTATGCTTCCTGGGAGGTTAATACTTCCGCTTGATTTTTGCCGACCATTCCTAGGATTGCATTGGAATCTGGTACAAATGCTTTCTCCGCTTTCGATTGCAGAATAACGACTTGACTATTTTCTTTATCATCGGCTTTATAGCTAAATTTCACTGCTAACGTATCCATCTTTACTGAGATACCGGACAATTGATATCCTTCCGGTACTTCAGGAATGATCGGTGTAAAGCCGACAATATCTTCTGCCTCTTCCATGGTATTCACAATCTGTTCCGAACGGGTATCCACTACTTCATATCCATTCGGTAGTTTGTAAGTAAGCAGTTCTTCCGGTATCGCCTCCGCAAATGCAATCTCCGTATATTTTACCTTATATTGAATTGCATTCTGCATAGCGGATTGTCTTTGAAGCGGAAGATCCGTCTCCTTATCAATCCAAAGATGATAAGGCGCACCACCGTCAGGAGTAACCTCTAAAACAATGGTCTCCCTGCCCGATATGATTTCTTCCCCGATTTCTTTAACCGTTAGAGCATTACGAATATCCTCAATTTCCTCTCCTAATTCAAAGGTAAAGCGATAAGGATCCGGAAATGCTGTAAATAGATAGGCAATTTCCTCATCCGGATGGATCTGCCACTTGCTCTCACCATTATTCACGGTAATTAATCCCTCGGAAAATCCTTCCAATTCTTTTACATAGTAATTTCCATCCTTATCTGCCCACACTTCCCTTCTTGCCTGCGTCATTTGCTCGCCAAGTTCATTGGTTTCTACAATTTCCAATATTCCATGATATGCTTTCACTTTCTCCATTGCTTTTTCCATTGCATACACGATATTCGTATTCTCTTTGATAGGCAGTACATTCCATGAGAAGACCATGACTGCCGCTGCTGCAGCCACTGCTGCCGTACCTAACCACACTTTTCTTAATTTCCTTGCTCTTGCTTTGCTTTGCTTCATATATACGCCTCCTTGTAATGTTGCCGATAATCTTTTAGGGTAACTGTCATCCGGAAATTCGGGTTCCCGTAAAGAACGTACATCTCGAACGGTCTTCATCAACTTCTCGAATTCCTCTGAACGATTCTTGGGATCTTTATGTTCTTTAGGCATTGCTTCTCTATTCAATTGATCGATGTATTCCGATAATTTCTTATCCACTCTCTTCATCGTTGGTCTCCTCCTTTATCATTCAAATCCTCTAAAATCAGTGCCAGTCTTTTAATTGCCCGATATTGCAGAACACGAATCGTTCCTTCCTTCTTTTTCATAATTTTAGCTGTCTCAGCACATGTATATCCCTTAATAATCCTTAATGTAATCACCGTTTGCTGTTCCTGATTAAGACTTTCCAAAGCCGTCTCAATCACAGCTCTATTATCAGAATCACCTGCAAAATCTTCTTCCGATATAAATTCCGGATTTACATCCTCTAGATTGATATTTATACCTCTTCTTTGCTTGACCCGCCAATTATCCCGAATGATATTTAAGGATATCATTTTAAGAAAACCGCTGTAGTTATTTATTTTCTCTTGCGTTCTATTTAAATAATCGATCGCCTTCGCATAGGTTTCTTGCGTGATGTCTTCGGCTTCTTCACGATTTTGAACTTTAAAATATATGAAGCGGTATAAATCCTTCCAAGTGCTTTCGCAAAGTTCTTCAATGGACATATCCGCCTGCCACTTCGAACTTTCGTTATTCTCTATGGGCATTAATTTCATCCCCTCCCTTCAAGGGTATTCGTAATTATAGTAAACGCATTCTTAAATTTTTTACCAATCTAAAGTAACGGATTTATTAATGATATCATTTCATTTCCCTTTTATGCGTTTCTAAATACTAAGACGAAAAAAGGATAAAAAACGTTACTAACCACCGTAACATTTCTTATCCTTCCAATTTACGCGTTCCTATTTTAGCATACAAACGTCTATCATGCCTTAATCATTTAATTCTATATCAATTCGCACTTTAACTTAACACTGCTCATCACCAATGATTACTGGAATTTCTCCCAGCTAACAATTTCCTCCATGCTCTTTCTCTTTAACTCCCTGACTTCACCCTCCTGCGGATATCCGAGTGCCAGTAATACAGTCACCTCGTAATTCTCAGGAAGATTTAAAGCTTCGTGCGCAATTTTAGCATCAAAAGCGCATACCCAGCAAGTGCCAAGTCCCAAATCTGCTGCAGCCAATGTCATATGGTCAACAGCAATTGCTGCATCGATATCACAATGGTCTTTACCATCCTTCCTCTTCCAGGACGTTGAATGATCACCACAGACAGCAATAATAACCGGCGCTCCCGCAAACCATTTCCTTGGGTAAGCTTCTATTATCTTTTCTTTCTGTTCCTTTTCTGTTATAACGATATAGTGCCTAGGTTGGTAGTTTACTGCAGATGGAGATAATCTTGCTGCTTCTAAGATTTGCATGATTTTCTCTTTTTCTACTTCCTTATCCATAAAACTCCGAACGGAACACCTTTTATTTGCTAATTCTAGAAATGACATAAATGATCCTCCTTATATGAAACCTTTCCATATTAATATAATGTATTCCTGATAGCAGTGATTTATCTCTCCCAACGACCGGAAGCACCACAAGGAAGCACCAATCCACTTTCCGTAATCGGAAGCCCGATTTCATCAGCAGTAACTTTTCCTCCAAATTTCTTTGCAACTTCCGTAGATATCATATGGGCTAATACCCCTGGTTGCAGACCTGTTGTGTAAGAATTAATCAAGAAAAACAGCGGATTATTATTCAATACTTGGGTACATAGTTGTATAAATGGATAAATGCTATCTTCAATCTTCCAAATTTCCCCCTTAGGACCCCTGCCATAGGAAGGTGGATCCATAATAACAGCATCATATTTATTCCCGCGTCGTATTTCCCTCTCTACAAACTTAACACAGTCATCTACAATATAACGGATTGGAGCTTCACCCAAACCGGAAGAAATCGCATTCTCTTTTGCCCAGGTTACCATCCCCTTCGAAGCATCCACATGAGTTACTGCAGCTCCTGCCTTCGCTGCTGCCAAGGTAGCTCCACCGGTATAGGCAAATAAATTTAATACCTTAACCTGTTTATCCTTGACATTCCTGATTTTTTCTGAAAACCAATCCCAATTTACCGCCTGCTCCGGAAAAAGTCCGGTATGCTTAAAACTAAACGGCTGTAAATGGAAGGTTAATCCCTTATAAGTAATATCCCATTGCTTTGGTAAATCAAAGAATTCCCATTGTCCGCCCCCTTTTGAGCTTCGATGATAATGGGCGTTTCTTATCTTCCATCCCTTATGCATTTTTGGTGTATTCCATATTACCTGAGGATCTGGTCGAACCAGGATATAATTCCCCCAACGTTCCAACTTTTCCCCTCCGGAGGTATCAATCACTTCATAATCTTTCCAATCACTTGCAATCCACATAGTAGTCTCTCTTTCCTTTATCTATTTTATCCAATGTTGATGTATTCAAACTTCATTATTTCCCATTCTTTAATCATATATCAATAGTAGTAATGCCTATAACCATCTCGCATAATTTTCCTATCTATTATAAACCAGCTTACCCGTAATTACAACCTGCCGTTTCCTAATTTCTAACACCTTAAACTTCTTAACTAATCTCCCTTCTTTCTGCTTTTGCTTCTCTTTACTTTACTCTTATGTTTCTAATATTATTTTAACTTGACGTTACCTATATTTCATAATAAACTGAATTTGTAATAGGTTAACATTATAGCGACCACGCATTACAGGTATTAGACAAAGCCTGATTGCATACGGACGCAATAATTAATGGAGGATAGGAATATGGGTATTTTGACACGTTTCAGAGATATTATGTCCAGCAACATTAATGCACTATTAGACAAAGCAGAAGATCCTGAGAAAATGATCGATCAGTGCCTTAGAAATCTAAATTCTGATCTTGGAAAAGTGAAAGCCGAGACAGCAGCGATTATGGCCGAAGAGCAAAGAGCGAAAAGAGCACTTGATGAATGCAATCAAGAAATTGAAAAAATGCAAGCCTACGCACTGAAGGCTCTTGAAGCAAATAACGAAGCTGATGCCAGAAAGTTTTTAGAGCAGAAAGCCTCCTTATCATCCAGACAACCCGGCCTACAGGAAGCCTATGAACTAGCTAAAACCAATGCTACCCATATGCGTCAAATGCATGATAAGCTGGTAGCAGATATCAACGAATTGGAATCTCGTAGGGATATGATTAAAGGAAAAATTGCTGTTGCTAAAACGCAGGAAAGAATCAATAAAATCGGATCTTCCGTAGCAAATGCCAATAACTCCATTGCAAGCTTCGAGAAATATGAAGCAATGGCAGATAAAGCCCTAGACCGTGCCAATGCTATGGCAGAATTAAATCGCTCCTCCGGAGATCAGGATATCAAAGATCTAATGAGAAAATATGCGTCCAATACATCCGTGGATGATGAACTTGCTGCATTGAAAGCCAGCTTAAATAAATAATCATTCAGTGCCAGCATTACTAATCTGAACCAACATTCGATGATAGCAAGTAACACAAACGAAAAATTGATGATGTTATATATGTAATGTCCGCATGAAAAGCTAATCATACTTTCTTGCGGGCATTTATCAGTTAAGACATAAGGAGGTAACGATGATGCCCACGGTATTACATTTTAAATGTCCGAACTGCGGTGCAGACATGGCATATGATAGCAATACAGGAATGCTTCGTTGTGGCAGCTGTGGAAGAACCGACAATATCGAGAAAATGGCTGGCGGAAAATCTCCACAGGGTGGCGAAGTAATCTATTCCATGGACGAAGAAGATGAGCGAGCTTTCAGGGAGGCATTCGAAAAAGATTATGCGGATGCTTCCGATGAGGATGAACCACCCCACCATAATACCTTCCAAGGAGACGAGGCGGTTCAGTATCATTGTAATAACTGTGGTGCGGTATTAATCACCGATGCATTAACCACTGCCACCACCTGCAGCTTCTGTGGTGCCGGCGTAGTCTTAGGTGACCGTCTAGCAGGGAATCTTGCTCCTTCAAAGGTACTTCCATTTACGATAAGTAAAGAGCAGGCGCAGGCAGCTTTTATCAAATGGTGCCGAAAAGGATTGCTTACCCCTAAGGATTTTATGACAGCCGATCGCATCAAAAGCATCACCGGCCTTTATGTTCCCTTTTGGCTCTATGATATCAATGGACGCGGGGAAGCGGAAGCCATATGTACCCGTGTAAGAACTTATACCAGAGGTGACTGGATTTACACAGAAACGAAATATTATGCCGTATACCGTAAGGTAGATCTCCATTATCACCGTATCCCCTGCGACGCTTCCAAGAAAATGGATGATTCGTTGATGGAAAAAATAGAACCTTACGATTATCGAAATTTAAAGGATTTTAAGATTCCTTATCTGGTTGGATACATAGCTGAGAAATATGACTATGATTCTAATGCGTTGCTTCCAAGAGTCAAAAATCGTGTTGCCTCCTATGTAGACTCCTATCTCCGCTCCACGATTGTCGGATATTCCACGGTATCCTATCAAAGAAAGGATATCAAGTTGCGACAGAAAAAGGCGGATTACACTTTGCTTCCTGTTTGGATGGTTTGCTATGATTATAAGAAAGCGGAGCATATCTTTGCAATGAACGGGCAGACTGGAAAGATTGTAGGAAAACCTCCATTAAGTGCAGGCAAAATCGCTGCTTGGTTTGGTGGTATATCGGCAGGTACCTTTATCGTACTACGAATACTAACCTTTCTTCTTGGAGGTGGTTTAGGATGAGATATATAAAATATTTAAACCATAGGTTCGTTACTGCCAAAATTCTTCAACCAACACTATTCCTTCTATGTATCGTTACCATCGTCTTATTTGGTAAGTCCGTGATTACCGATGCAGGCGAAAAGTCAGAGGCTTATCCACATGTTTATGATAATGCGGGGCTTTTATCCACAGAGGAAGCAAAAGAATTAGAAGAAATGTGTATTACTTACGGCAAGGAAGCCGGAATAGAAATCCTAATCCTTACCCACGACGACCCAAATGCCAAAGAGCCTGAAGTCTATCTTGAAGATTTTAACGATACCCTACCGGAAGCCGATCGAATCCTTCTTTTGGTTGATATGCAGGAGCGCTTTCTATGGATGCAGGGGTATGGTCTTGCTGAGACCTATATCCATTCCCAAAGAATCGATGCTATCTATGAGGAAATTAAGGAAATTATGGCGGATGGGAATTACTTTGAGGCTTTTGAAACCTATATTAAAAGAGCTGCAGACTATATGAAGGATGATACCACGCTTAACTGGGATCATGATTATAGTGTAAGCACACCTAAATCCGGTGATGAATATTATGATACCTATAACCAAGGAAGTAACGAAACGGATAATTGGATAATAACTTGGTGGTTTCAGCTAATCGTTTCTCTTATAATCGGAGGAATTGCTGTTGGTATCATGGCTTATCATTCCGGTGGTAAAATGACTGCAGGAAGTAATACCTACCTGGATCATGATCAATCCGGGTTAATCGGTAGAAGAGATCAATATCTCCATACCAGAGTTACCAGAGTTAGAAAGCCCAAAGATAATAACACATCTAATAGAAGTGGATTTAATTCCGGTGGTTTTAGGGGTGGTGTTTCCTCCAAAGGAAGATCCCACAGCTCCGGCGGGGGCAGATTCTAAAATATTATCAATTAAGATTTGAGATATCGTAATTTCATGTTAAAATATTGCATTATAGTAAGGTATCTATCGTAATTAAATTCACTATATGTATGCAACAGTAGAATACAATTCAAATGAATATAATTAAATGGAGGTTATGCTATGGGATTATTTTCAAGACAGTTCGCCAATGTTGTAGAATGGCAGGAATTCAGAGATGATATGATATTTTATAAATGGAATAATGATGAGATAAAAAAAGGAAGCCGACTCATCATCCGACCTGGCCAGGATGCTATTTTCCTTTATAATGGCAAGATCGAAGGTATCTTTAAAGATGAGGGAGATTATGATATTGAATCTCAAATAATCCCTTTCCTCTCCACCTTAAAAGGATTTAAATTTGGCTTTAATAGTGGTATCCGAGCAGAAGTACTCTTTGTGAATACCAAGGAGTTTATTGCAAAATGGGGCACCCAAAATGCGATTAACATTCCTGCCTCCGGTCTCCCAGGAGGATTGCCAATCCGCGCCAACGGAACGGTAACATTTAAAGTACAGGATTATGTAAAACTTATTGATAAAATTGCCGGTGTTAAGCAAAGCTATCTCGTAGAGGATGTTAGACTACGTATCAAAACGGTTTTAGATCAATTACTGATGAAATGGATAACCAAAGAAGGAAAAGACATGTTTAACCTTCAGGCAAATTCCTTTGAAATTGCAAAGGGCATTCAGAGTGACCTTGACATGCAACTCTACGATTCCGGACTAACCATAACCGGTTTTAATATCATGAGTTTTACGTATCCGGAGGAAATCCAGGCTATGATCAATAAGAATGCATCCCATAGCATGGTCGGGGATTTAAGCAGATATCAGCAAATTGCAATGACTGAGGGTATTGCCTCCGGTAAAGTAAGAGGTGGAAGTACTGCTGCTGATATGGCCGGTATGATGATGGGCATGAATATGGCAAATCAAATGCTACAGAATATGAACCAACAAAATGCAAGCCCAAACGCCAATCCAACCTCAAATTCCGGTGTTACCAGACCAAACTTCTGCCCGAATTGCGGAACCAAAACCGGCCAGGCTAACTTCTGTTCCAACTGCGGATACAAATTAATCTAAGGCGCATAGTTACAATCATTATAGATACACATAAAAAATCAGTTTCATGAATATGAAACTGATTTTTTATTTTTATGGACATTTTATATAAAATTTTATTACTTATAAATTAAAAGCGTACATCCATGTACGATTGCAGCATACAAATCCGGTAGAATGTCTTCAGACTAGTGTGTGTGGGAAACGCAGTTCACCTCTTCGTCCGTTTGAAATCATCTTAAATTATATTTAGTCCACTTTAAACACTTCATCATTCATTAATTTCTGAAGTTTTTCACTTGCCTCTTCCATGCTGCTTCCCTTAACTCCAAAGTAGAATTTAATCTTTGGTTCAGTGCCGGAAGGTCTTATTGCACACCAAGCATCATCATTGAGTTCAAAATATAATACATCTGATTTAGGCAAACCAGTAGGAGTTACGTTACCGGTCTCAAGATCCGTAATGGTATCGTTCTTGTAATCTCTAAATCTTAATACCTTATAATCTCCTATTTGCTTTGGTGGATTCTTGCGGTACCCTTCCATGATGGACTTAATCTTCTCCATACCTTCGATACCTTTCAGGGTAACCGAAACTAGATCTTCCTTGAAATAACCGTATTTCTTATAAATGTTATTCATTTGCTCATAAAGAGTTATTCCTTTGGATTTATAGTAAGCCGCAGCCTCGCATAATGTCATAACTGCAACGATGGCATCCTTATCCCTGGAATGCGTTCCAACAAGGCAACCATAGCTTTCCTCATAGCCGAAAACAAATTCATTGCTTCCGGTCTGTTCAAATAACTTAATTTGCTCACCAATGTATTTGAAACCGGTTAATACTTCAATTAATTTCGCATTATAATGCGCAGCAATTTGATCTGATATATTACCGGTTACGATTGTTTTAATTAATGCAGCATTCTTTGGTAAGATACCATGTTCAGCCCTTTGTGAGAATACATATTCTGCAATCAAAGCACCTGTCATATTACCATTGAAAAGAACGAATTCGCCTTTTTCATTACGAGCTTGAACACCAAGACGATCGGCATCAGGGTCCGTAGCAAGAATGATATCTGCACCAACTTCATCTGCCAGCTTCTTAGCAAGTGTAAATACCTTAGGATCTTCCGGGTTAGGATAACCAACCGTCGTAAATTCAGAATCAGGAAGCTCCTGCTCCGGTACTACATAAACATGTTCAAAGCCGATTTCTTTTAATATTCTGCGCGCCGGAAGATTGCCTGTGCCGTTTAATGGCGTATAGACAATCTTTAATTGCTTTCCTTCCTCACTCACCGGATTAATCACCAATTTCTTAAGCTCTGCAATATATTTATCATCAATATCCTTGCCAATCATCGTGAGAAGGCCGGATCGAATCGCCTCTTCCTTGTCCATTGTCTTTGCCTCTGCAAAATCGGTGATTGCATTTACTTCACGAATGATTTCAACATCCTTCGGTGAGGTAACTTGAGCGCCATCCTCCCAATATACCTTATATCCATTGTATTCAGGCGGATTATGACTTGCGGTTATGACAATTCCTGCTATGCATCCCAAAGTTCTGAGAGCAAAGGATAGCTCCGGCGTCGGTCTTAGGCTTTCAAATAAGTAGGCACGAATGCCATTAGCGCAAAAGCACAATGCGGTTTCAAGAGCGAATTCCGGTGACATTCTTCTGGAGTCGTAAGCAATAGCAACACCCTTACTTGCACCATTCTGTTTTAATATATAATTTGCAAGACCTTGGGTAGCTCTGCGAACCGTATAGATATTCATTCTGTTAATTCCTGCTCCCAAGACACCTCTAAGGCCACCGGTACCAAACTCTAAGTCCTTATAAAATCTTTCCTGTATCTCTTTATCGTTATCTTTTAGTGCCAATAATTCTTTCCTTGTTTCCTCATCAAAGTAAGGATTCGTTGTCCATTCTTGATACTTTTTTAAATATTCCATACTATGTCCCTATACCTTTCCTAAATCCACCAAAAATAAGATAAATCAAACATTGCTATTATATGTAATTATTTCATTATAATAATTCTTAAAAGGGATGTTGTAAATAAATTAATCATAGTTCGGCATATGCCCTTCTATCAGCTTTTCGCTTTAAGAATCTATAATAATTATTCACAACATCCCTTTTCTATTGCTTAATGAAAGAAAATCAAATTTTATATTGCTGATATAAATTATAGACCATCGCTATAATCATCTTCATCGATACCTTTTAAGTTAAACTCTACTTCCGTAAAATCTCCCTCATTATGTGTATTTTCACCCATGGAAATATGAGCGTCATCTACTCCAGGAATACTGTCTTCCCGTTGTAAATCGTCGTCTTCCTTGCCGAATTTATCTTCCTCATAAACAACTTCAGCAATTCCATCCTCCGGCTCATGATAGCCTTCTTCGGAATAATCAAAGGTATCAAACTCATCAGAATAATTACCTTCTACATCATTGGTTAGTGTTGTATTCACTTGCACATCAGTATCAAGCTTAACGGAACGATATCTCTTCATACCGGTACCAGCAGGGATCAGCTTACCAATAATTACGTTCTCTTTCAAACCGATTAATGGATCGACTTTACCCTTAATGGCTGCTTCCGTAAGAACCTTAGTTGTTTCCTGGAAGGATGCTGCAGAAAGGAAGGAATTAGTTGCAAGGGATGCCTTTGTGATACCAAGCATCACTTGTTTACCTTCGGCAGGTTCCAAACCTTCTTTTATTAACTTTTCATTCACATCATTGTACTCAAGGATATCAACCAAAGTACCCGGTAAGAAATTCGAATCACCGTTATTCTCAATACGAACTTTCTTAAGCATCTGACGTACGATAACCTCAATATGCTTATCGTTAATTTCAACACCCTGTAAGCGGTAAACTCTCTGAACTTCTTGAATCATGTAATCCTGAACAGCACGAACACCTTTAATCTTAAGTATGTCGTGAGGATTTACACTACCTTCCGTAAGTTCGTCACCAGCTTCGATAACATCACCTTCGGAAACTTTAATTCTGGATCCATAAGGGATCAGATAGGATTTAGATTCCCCGGTCTCGTCATTGGTAACGATAACTTCTCGTTTTTTCTTAGTATCTTTAATGGTTACTCTACCGCCGAACTCTGCAATGATTGCAAGTCCCTTAGGTTTTCTTGCTTCAAAAAGCTCCTCAACACGAGGAAGACCTTGGGTAATATCATCGCCCGCAACACCACCGGTATGGAAAGTACGCATGGTAAGCTGTGTACCTGGCTCACCGATGGACTGAGCAGCAATAATACCAACAGCTTCACCTACCTGTACTGCTTCCCCTGTTGCCATGTTAGCACCATAACATTTAGCGCAGATACCGATACGAGATTTGCAAGTTAAATTCGTACGAATTTTAACTTTCTCAACACCGGTAGCAACAATTCTAGCTGCACGTTTTGGTGTAATCATATGATTTGCTTTAACAATGAGACTTCCGTCGGTATCATAAATATCTTCGCAGGAATATCTTCCTGTAATTCTTTCCTCCAGTGACTCGATAACTTCTTTACCATCCGTAAATGCCTTAACCCACATTCCTGGAATCTCTTCATCATGTTCTGCACAGTCAGTTTCACGGATAATGAGATCTTGCGCAACGTCAACCAGACGACGAGTCAGGTAACCGGAGTCGGCTGTACGTAACGCGGTATCGGATAGACCCTTTCTAGCACCGTGCGCAGAAATGAAGTATTCCAAAACGTCAAGACCTTCACGAAGGTTTGATTTAATCGGCAACTCAATGGTTTTACCGGTTGTATCCGCCATCAAACCACGCATACCGGCAAGCTGCTTAATCTGCTTATCGGAACCACGGGCACCGGAGTCGGACATCATTTTAATATTGTTAAACTTATCAAGACCGTTCAGAAGAGTTTCGGTAAGAAGATTATCGGCTTCTTTCCAAGTAGTAATAACCGCATTATATCTCTCTTCCTCCGTCATCCTACCACGTTTGAACTCTTTCGTAATATTCTCAATGGTAGCTTCCGCATCAGCTAAGATTTGCTTCTTCTCTTCAGGTACCTTCATATCGGAAATAGAAACCGTCATAGCTGCTCGCGTAGAATATTTGTAACCCATACTCTTAATATTATCCAGAATTTCAGCAGTTTGAGTAGCACCATGGATATTGATGCATTTCTCAAGTATCTGCTTTAATTGCTTCTTACCTACAAGGAAATCAACCTCAAGCTTAAGGAAATTCTCATCCTTACTACGATCAACGAATCCAAGATCCTGTGGAATAATCTCATTAAAAATGAAACGTCCTAACGTAGATTCGATCGTTCTGCTTTCTTCCACACCATCTTTGTTGATACCGGTGCGTCTTACACGGATAATCTCCTGTAAATTGATTGCTTTATTTTCATAAGCAAGGATTGCTTCATTAACACTCTTGAAGTAACGCGGATGCTCATTATCCGTCTCTCTTATAATTGTTAAATAGTAGATACCAAGAACCATATCCTGGGAAGGTACCGCAACTGGAGCACCATCGGAAGGTTTCAATAAGTTGTTAGGAGAAAGCAGCAAGAAACGACATTCTGCTTGTGCTTCAACGGAAAGCGGTAGATGGACAGCCATCTGGTCACCGTCGAAGTCGGCATTATACGCGGTACATACAAGCGGGTGCAGCTTAATCGCTTTACCTTCTACAAGTACCGGCTCAAATGCCTGAATACCCAATCTATGAAGCGTAGGAGCACGGTTAAGCATTACCGGATGCTCACGAATTACTTCTTCTAAGACATCCCAAACTTCCGGTTGTAATCTCTCTACCATCTTTTTCGCGGATTTGATATTATGCGCGGTTCCTCTAGCTACCAATTCCTTCATTACGAATGGTTTAAATAGCTCAATTGCCATTTCCTTAGGCAAACCGCATTGATAAATCTTAAGTTCCGGACCTACGACGATAACGGAACGTCCGGAGTAGTCTACACGTTTACCAAGCAAGTTCTGACGGAAACGACCTTGCTTACCCTTTAACATATCGGAAAGTGATTTCAGAGGGCGGTTACCAGGGCCGGTTACCGGTCTTCCTCTTCTACCATTATCAATCAGGGCATCCACTGCCTCCTGAAGCATTCTCTTCTCATTACGAACAATGATATCTGGAGCGCCAAGTTCAAGCAGTCTCTTAAGACGATTATTACGATTGATAATTCTACGATATAAATCATTCATATCGGAGGTAGCGAAACGGCCACCATCCAATTGCACCATCGGACGAAGATCTGGTGGAATAACAGGAATTACGGTAAGAATCATCCATTCCGGTTTGTTGCCGGATTCACGGAATGCTTCCACTACCTCAAGACGCTTGATGATTCTAGCGCGCTTTTGTCCGGTTGAATCCTTAAGACCTTTCTTTAATTCCTTCGCTTCCTTTTCCAAATCAATGGATTGCAGAAGTTCCATGATCGCTTCTGCACCCATTCCAACACGGAAACTGTTATATCCATACTTCTCAATAGCTTCCTGTTTTTCCTTTTCATTCAACACTTGTTTATACTGAAGATCGGTATTTCCCTTATCAAGTACAATATAGGAAGCAAAATACAATACTTTTTCCAAAGTTCTTGGAGAAAGATCCAAAATCAGTCCCATACGGCTTGGTATTCCTTTAAAATACCAAATATGAGATACCGGGGCAGCTAATTCAATATGCCCCATTCTCTCACGGCGTACGCTTGCCTTTGTTACTTCAACACCACAACGGTCACATACTACACCTTTATAACGGATTTTTTTATATTTACCACAATGACATTCCCAGTCTTTACTAGGTCCAAAGATTCTCTCACAGAACAAACCATCTTTCTCAGGTTTTAATGTTCTATAGTTGATAGTCTCTGGCTTTCTAACCTCTCCTTTTGACCATTCTCTAATCTTTTCAGGAGAAGCAAGACCAATCTTAATAGCATCGTAGGTTATTTGTTGATCAACATTCATATTTTCAGGCATTCTTTGGCACTCCCTTCGATTAACTTCATTACAGGCATATGCAGTTTGTACCTGCAACACTCATCCCGTAGAAACAATTCTTGTTCCTACTAAGCTCCTTGAGGAATCATCAACCTCATTTGGGGTTGTTACTCCTCATCGTAAAAATCATCATCACTTAGAAAACCGACTGGCTCATCATCGTCCAACAGATCTTCTGTGCTATCATCATCATAGACATTGAATACATCCGTATCAATATCTTCGGCATTCGTCTGCGAGAAACCAGCATCCTCATAACCTTCATCATAACGGAAGTTATTATCACCTTCAATTAATGGTGTCAGATCAGAATCGCCGTAATCAACACTTTCTGTCATTCTTACTTCGTTACCATTTTCATCAAGAACTGTAACATCCAGTGCCAGGGATTGAAGTTCTTTTAATAGTACTTTGAAGGATTCCGGAATTCCTGGTTCTGCGATATTTTCACCCTTAATAATTGCCTCATAAGTTCTTACACGTCCGGTAACATCATCGGATTTTACAGTAAGAATTTCTTGTAGAACGTAAGCTGCACCATAAGCCTCTAATGCCCAAACTTCCATTTCACCAAATCTTTGTCCACCGAACTGTGCTTTACCACCGAGAGGCTGCTGCGTTACTAAGGAGTAAGGTCCTGTAGAACGTGCGTGGATCTTATCATCAACCAGATGGTGTAGTTTCAAGTAATGCATGAAACCTACAGTAACCGGACTATCGAAATATTCACCGGTTCTACCGTCACGTAACATGACTTTACCATCACGATTGATCGGAACACCCTTCCAATCCTCTCTATTTTCCGGATGATCTTTCAGATATTGCAATAACTCAGGGTGTAACTTATCTTTATATTTTGCCTCAAAATCTTCCCATGAGGAATTTGCATAGTCATTTGCCATTTCAAGAGTATCCATGATATCAAACTCATCGGCACCATCGAATACCGGTGTTGAGATATCAATACCAAGTACCTTGGCAGCTAGTGATAAGTGTATCTCAAGTACCTGACCGATATTCATACGGGAAGGTACGCCGAGCGGATTGAGTACGATATCAAGCGGTCTTCCGTTTGGTAAGAATGGCATATCTTCTACCGGTAACACACGGGAAACAACACCCTTATTACCATGACGACCAGCCATCTTATCACCGACTTGGATTTTTCTCTTCTGTGCTATATAAACACGTACCGTCTCATTTACTCCCGGTGGCAATTCATCGCCATTTTCTCTTGTAAATACCTTTGCATCTACAATAATACCATACTCACCATGAGGAACACGAAGGGAAGTATCTCTAACTTCTCTTGCCTTTTCACCAAAGATTGCTCTAAGGAGACGTTCTTCTGCTGTTAGCTCTGTTTCGCCCTTTGGAGTAACCTTACCTACTAAGATATCTCCTGCACGAACTTCTGCACCAATACGAATAATTCCTCTTTCATCAAGATTCTTCAGTGCATCATCACCAACACCAGGTACATCACGAGTAATTTCCTCTGGTCCAAGCTTCGTATCTCTGGACTCTGCCTCATATTCCTCTATATGAACGGAGGTATAAACATCCTCCTGAACCAAACGTTCACTTAATAATACAGCGTCCTCGTAGTTATAACCTTCCCAGGTCATAAATCCAATCAGAGGGTTCTTACCTAAAGCTAATTCACCCCTTGATGTGGAAGGACCATCAGCAATAACTTGACCGGCTTCCACACGATCACCTTTGTTCACCACAGGTCTCTGGTTAATGCAAGTACCTTGGTTACTCTTAGCAAATTTAATTAGGCGATAATTGGTCTTCGTATTATCATCATTTTTAACGATAATTTCTTTTGCCGTAACTCTTTCAACAACACCGGATTTCTTCGCAACAACGCATACACCGGAGTCAATTGCAGCTTTCGCTTCGATACCCGTTCCAACTACAGGGGCTTCCGGCATTAATAGAGGTACCGCCTGACGCTGCATGTTTGCACCCATCAACGCACGGTTTGCGTCATCATTTTCCAAGAAAGGAATAAGCGCCGTTGCAACGGAGAATACCATTTTAGGTGAAACGTCCATGTAATCGATCTTTTCTCTATCATAAGCTGATGTTTCGTCCTTATAACGTCCGGATACACTGCTGTTAATGAAATGACCGTCTTCATCAAGAGGTTCATTCGCCTGTGCAACAATGTACTTATCCTCTTCATCAGCTGTCATGTAAACAACTTCATCCGTAACTCTCGGATTCTTCGGATCAGATTTATCAACCTTACGGTAAGGTGCCTCAATAAATCCATATTCATTGATTCTTGCATAAGTAGCAAGTGAGTTAATCAAACCAATGTTAGGACCTTCAGGGGTCTCAATTGGACACATTCTACCATAGTGAGAATAGTGAACGTCACGCACCTCGAAACCAGCTCGATCACGAGACAAACCACCAGGTCCCAAAGCAGAAAGACGTCTCTTATGTGTTAACTCACCCAATGGATTGTGCTGATCCATAAACTGTGATAACTGAGAACTACCAAAGAATTCTTTTACTGCTGCAGTTACCGGTTTTATGTTAATCAGAGATTGTGGGCTAATACTATCAATATCCTGTGTTGTCATTCTTTCTCTAACAACACGCTCCATTCTGGATAGACCAATACGATATTGATTCTGTAACAGCTCACCAACCGCACGGATTCTTCTGTTACCCAAATGGTCAATATCATCCGGATAACCGATACCATATTCCAAATGGATGTTATAGTTAATGGATGCAATAATGTCTTCCTTGGTAATGTGCTTTGGAATCAGCTCATTAATATTCTTTCTGATTGCATCCTTGATATCCTCGAGATTTGTATTTTCTTCCAATATCTTCTTCAATACCGGATAAAATACAAGCTCGGTTACACCAAGTTCTTTTTTATCAATGTTATCTACATAATACCCAATATCAACCATCAAATTGGATATCACTTTTACCTTACGATCTTCCACTTGTACCATAATATAAGGTACCGCTTCATTCTGTAGTTTAACCGCAAGATCATTGGTAATCTGTGTACCAGCTTCAGCAAGAATCTCGCCAGTGGATCGATCCACAACATCTTCCGCTAACATGAAGCCTACAACACGGTTACGGTAGGCTAATTTCTTATTAAATTTATATCTACCAACCTTAGCAAGATCGTATCTTCTTGCATCAAAGAACATACTATTTAATAAGGACTCTGCATTTTCTACCGCTAAAGGCTCGCCTGGACGCAGCTTTTTATATAACTCTAATAAACCATCATGATAGCTACCTTCCGGATCCTTAGCAGTGCTTGGATCTTTTGCAAGGCTGGCTAAAATTTTAGGCTCCTCACCGAATAATTGTTTAATTTCTTCATTGGTTCCATATCCCAAAGCTCTAATAAATGTGGTAATTGGAACTTTTCTATTACGATCTACACGTACGTAAAATACATCGTTGGAATCTGTTTCATATTCCAACCATGCACCTCTGTTGGGAATTACGGTAGATGAAAATAATTTCTTACCTATTTTATCATGATCTATTGCATAATATATTCCGGGTGAACGTACTAATTGGCTAACAATGACTCTCTCCGCACCATTGATAACAAAGGTACCGGTTTCGGTCATTAATGGTAAATCTCCCATGAAAATATCGTGCTCATTAATCTCGTTATTTTCTTTATTATGAAGTCTTACCTTTACTTTTAACGGAGCTGCATAGGTTGCATCTCTCTCCTTGCATTCTTCAATCGTATATTTGATATCATCCTCACATAAAGAAAAATCAACGAACTCCAAACTTAACTGTCCGCTATAATCTGTAATCGGAGAAATATCATCAAATACTTCTTTTAATCCTTCATCCAGAAACCATTGGTATGAATCCTTTTGAACCTCAATAAGATTAGGCATCTCGAGGACTTCGCGCTGTCTGGAATAACTCATTCTAACATTATTACCAACCTTGATTGGATGCATTCTGTTTTTATCCATTGACGTTTTCACCCCTTGAATTTAATAAGTTTCACTCTTGAATAAAAAACTCTTTCCATTTCCAAGTTTATATGCTATAATATATGTAATTAGGCATATAAAACCACAATAGTGCATCTTTCATACTATCACACTTATTTTCCACTGTCAACTTGATTTTCTGAATTTTTTTTATTTTTATATACATATAACACAATTCATACAACCTACCGCCATTTGATTGGCGGTTTTTTTATGCCTATTATGGATATTATTGCCATCTGCTATGTAAATAAAACATCTGGTTTGATATATTATTGCAACTAGATGCCGCATTGATCTTTACAACTACTGTAGCACCATTATTAAATAAAGATGAAACCATAAAAAAATCCCCGAAAAAAATCGGGGATTTTAAATGCTTCATAATTATTTTAATGTTACCTTAGCGCCTTCAGCTTCAAGTTTAGTCTTGATATCTTCAGCTTCAGCCTTGGAAGCGCCTTCCTTAATTACCTTTGGAGCGGAATCTACAAGATCCTTAGCTTCTTTTAATCCTAAGCCAGTTGCTTCACGAACAACTTTGATGATCTTAACTTTGTTAGGACCAACATCTGTTAACTCTACGTCAAATTCTGTCTTCTCTTCTTCTGCTGCACCGCCTGCTGCAGGACCAGCTGCAACTACAACACCAGCTGCTGCGGATACACCAAATTCTTCTTCACATGCTTTTACTAATTCATTTAATTCTAATACAGTTAGGCCTTTAATAGCCTCGATAAACTCTTGCGTTGTCATTATTATTTACCTCCATTATTATTTAATAGTATATTCATCGGATTTTACGTTCCGTCCATATAAGAGAAACCTAGTATCTCTTGCTATGATTTACTTATTGATTAAGCTGATTTCTCAGCGATCTGCTTAAGCACACGAGCAAAGTTTGCAATAGGGGATTGCAGACTTCCAAGTAATTTGGAAATAAGAACTTCTCTGGAAGGAATTGTTGCGATAACTTGAATTCCCTTATGATCATAGTAAGTTCCTTCTACAACTCCAGCTTTGAACTCTAACTTAGGCATTGTCTTTGCACATTCATTTAAAACTCTTGCAGGAGCTGTTGCATCATCAAGACCAAAAGCTACTGCTGTAGGTCCTTCAAGATGTGGAGCTAACGCTTCAAAATCAGTTCCTTTAAATGCAAAGTTAAGCATTGTGTTCTTGTATACTTTGTATACAACACCAGCTTCTCTTAACTTTTTACGAAGCTCTGTATCTTCTGCAACGGTCAAACCACGATAATCAACCAATACTGCAGCTTTAGCATCTTTTACATAGCCTTTAATTTCATCTACGATTGGTTGCTTTAACTCTATTTTTGCCATTACATACACCTCCTTATATTAATGATTGAACATCAGAAAACTGATATCCTTATGCTGTATGCTGGACTATACATTTGCCTATAATCCCTAATCCATAAAAAAACCTCTTACCGCCGAAGCAGAAAGAGGTTTTAATATCATAATATGATTTAAAACAACATCTCCTCGGTAGGCGGTTTCACCTTACGCCTTACGGCACCTACTGTCTTCGGCAGTCTTTTTTGATTATAGCATGATTTTAAATATCATGTCAACCTATTTTTATAAAATTTGTAATTGAATATCTTACCATTACAAACATTTTCATGTTCGATGAATGTCAAATCCAATTACAATATTAAGTCCTAATTAAGTCTTAGCCTAATTTTGCTGTGTTAAGCTTTACACCAGGTCCCATTGTGGATGCTAGAGTTACGCTCTTAAGATATTGACCCTTAGCAGAAGCTGGCTTAGCCTTGATAATAGCAGACATTAAAGTAGTGAAGTTGTCAATTAACTGCTCCTCTGTAAAGGAAGCTTTACCAACTGGTACGTGGATAATATTTGTCTTGTCCAATCTGTACTCAATCTTACCTGCTTTAATATCTTTAACAGCTTTTGCAACGTCCATTGTAACGGTACCTGCTTTAGGGTTAGGCATTAATCCCTTAGGACCAAGAACACGACCCAAGCGACCAACTACACCCATCATATCAGGAGTAGCTACAACAACGTCAAAGTCAAGCCATCCTTCATTCTGAATCTTTGGAATTAACTCTTCGCCACCAACGTGATCTGCACCTGCTGCCTCAGCCTCAGCAACTTTGTCACCTTTTGCGAATACAAGTACACGTACTGTCTTACCGGTTCCGTGAGGTAATACTACCGCACCACGAACCTGCTGATCAGCATGACGACCATCAACACCAAGTCTGATGTGTGCTTCAATAGTCTCATCGAATTTTGCTACTGCTGATTTTTTTACTAAGCTAATTGCCTCTGCAGTATCATATTGAACTGTTCTGTCAATTAACTTTGCAGACGCAATATATTTCTTTCCTCTTTTCATTCTATAAACCTCCTAGTGGTTATATCGGAAGAAAACAGAACCCTTAATGATTCTGTTGCAAAGATGCTTTACCATCTTCGCCGCTAAGCAGATAAATTTGCTTAACATTTCCTCCCACGTTAATAGATTGTCAAACACATAATCTCTTTCAATTATGTCGCTATATTCATTATTATTCTTCTACTGTGATACCCATACTTCTAGCTGTTCCAGCTATCATACTCATAGCACTATCAATGTTAGCTGCATTTAAGTCTGGCATCTTAATCTCAGCAATCTTTCTTAAATCTGCTTTAGAAATTGTTGCAACTTTCGTTCTATTTGGTGTTGCAGAACCAGAATTAATCTTGCAATATTTCTTAAGTAATACAGCTGCCGGTGGTGTCTTTGTAATAAAACTGAAACTTCTGTCTGCATATACAGTAATAACAACTGGAATAATCATTCCATCCTGATCTGCTGTTCTTGCATTAAATTCCTTTGTAAACTGAACAATGTTTACACCATGTTGTCCTAATGCTGGTCCTACCGGTGGAGCCGGTGTTGCCTTTCCAGCTGGAATTTGTAATTTAATATAACCTGTTACTTTCTTTGCCATTATAGCATACCTCCTGATAAATGTGGTGTTCGCGGGAATATCCCTCCCACTGTGTAACTGCAAAAATTGCTACATACAATTGCATACATGGTTGTAAATAATTATTTACTGAGTTTAACATCACTGAAACTGATTTCAACTGGTGTCTCGCGTCCAAACATATCAACGCTAATTGTGACGATCTGTTTATGGGTGTTAATCTGTTTAATTACACCGGTAGTATTTTCCCATACACCGTTAATTACGGTAACAGTATCACCTACTTCGAAATCAACCTCAACAGCGTCATTCTTAATTCCCATGCTTCGCATTTCTGCTTCAGTCAAAGGAACTGGTTGTTTAGAATCCGGGCCGACGAAACCTGTAACACCTCTTGTGTTACGAACAACATACCATACATCATCATTCATGACCATATGAAGTAATACGTAACCAGGGAATATTTTCTTCTGCACACGTTTCTTAACACCATTTTTTACTTCAATGACTTCCTGCATCGGAACAGATACCTCAAGAATTTGATCCTGAAGCTTTCTATTTTCGATCATTTTCTCAATATTTGCTTTTACCTTGTTCTCATACCCCGAATAGGTGTGAACAACGTACCAATTAGCTTCTGACATATTCTTCACCCTTATCCTAAAATGACGCCAATACCAAGTTCAATTAAAGTATCGAGTGCAAAAATGATTACACCTAAGATAACGGTTATGATTACAACAGCTATGGACTGCTTCGTAAGAGCATCTTTGCCAGGCCAAACGATTTTCTTGAATTCCGTTTTAAGCCCTTTGAACCAGCTTCTCTTTGGAGCCTTCTCGGTTGTAGTATTTGCCATATCTCCCATTTCGTCACTTCCCTTTCAGTTATAATTATTTTGTTTCCTTATGCAATGTATGACTTCTGCAGAATTTACAGTACTTCTTGGTCTCCATCCTGTCCGGATGTGCCTTCTTGTCTTTTGTCATGTTGTAATTACGTTGCTTGCAATCGGTACACGCCAAAGTAATTTTTACGCGCACAATTTCCACCTCCGATTTCTCTCTGTAGCGTAATAACGCTGTTTAGAAAGACTTTTCTTTACAACCGTATTTTAGGCATAAAAAAAAAGCCCTATTTCTTTGCTAACTTAATATAACATACTATAGGAAGTTCGTCAACATATTTTTTACAATTTACTTTCTCATAATTGAACCAATTTTTTCTTTTTATATTTTGCAGAATTATTAAGAGTCAGATAGCAAAATTATTTATCTGACTCTTAAATGTTTCTTCCTATATTATAGGATTACCATTTCTACTATATTTAATCTTATTGTTTACAAAAACCTGTCTTTTAATCAATGCATTATTTAAGGTCGATGAATTCTTGCGATCATCCTTAATCGTCTCTACAACCGTTACCTTACACAATTTTTTTAAACCACTGGAAGTTCTGACGACTATTCTCGCTTCCCCTTCTTTTACTGCCTTAATCATGCCTTTCTTTGTAACCGTAGCAACATCCTTATCACTACTGCTATAGGTTAGTTGATCCGTATAATTTGTTGGCTTGACATAAGCAAGTAAGTCATATTGATCACCGACACGCATAGTAACGTTATTACGTATCAACTTAAGATCCGTTGTTTTTATTGTTTTTACATTGATTTCTTTAACCGTGTTATTACCTCGATAATCGGTTACGAATACCGTGTAAATACCATCTTTTTTCACTTTGAAACTGCCTTTGCCATCCTTTAGTTCAATCTCTGTTCCTGCACCGGATGGCAGGAAGTCTTTTGCCTTCTTTGAACCGGCCATGTATTTCAGCCGTTTAATACCGCTTTCTTCATCCTTTGCCCGTACCGTAATGGTTCTCGTTTTATAATCATCCGCTACTTTATAGCTAAGCGTTAACTCCGGTGTCTGGACATCTGCCTTTACTTCATACACGCGGATCGCTTCATTCCCTGCATAATCGGATGCATAGAAGGTATAAAAACCGGTCTTTGTTACATTGAGCTGCCCATTTTTAATGGGAGTACCTTGCGTTCCTCTTTTAAAATCTTCCAAAGTCCGTTTACCATAGATCCATTTTAATGTTCTTATATTAGAAGATCCAATATCTTCTGCTTGTATGGTAACTTTCATATTTTCCTGATCGTAGACAGTTTCTATGTTCATCTCCGGAGCCGTTGTATCTGTAATTAAATTCTCCTTAGCAGCAAGCAGGTTATTATATGCACTGGGAATTCCCGGATACACAATCTTACCATCCAAGCTCGGAAGCTTCTTTATATTATTAAGAATAATTTCTTTGATATTGGCCGGATACGGATTGTCACTGTAGGAATAAAGGATTGCTGCAATTGCCGATACATGAGGGGCTGCCATGGAGGTTCCACTCATGGAAGCATAACCTCCTACTGTAGTACTTATAATATCCTCGCCCGGTGCAGCAAGATCTACTGTTGTCGAACCATAATTCGAAAGCTTCGTCAATTTCCCCTTAGCATCTATGAAAGTCACGGAAATCAGGTTATCCAAATCAAAATTTGCAGGATAGATGGGGTTCGTATTATTATCAATACCTTTATTTCCTGCTGCTGCAACAAAAAGCATGTCTGACTCCCTCATGACTTCTTCCAATTCCTGAATGTAATCATTGGTTCCCCAACTCAAATTGCAGATATCCGCACCCATCATAGTTGCATATTTAATAGCTTCAATGGCTTTTGAAATTCTGCCTTCACCATCTGGCCCCCCGTTAATCTTTAACGGCATAATCTTAATATTAATATTGGAAGCAATCCCTGCAATACCTATATTATTGTTGGCAACGGCACCAATGATTCCTGCAATGTGTGTTCCATGATCGTCATTATCATTCGGGTCGGCTATATATTTTTGGTTACCATCTAAATAGATATAATGGCTAACGGTAGCATCATTATTATAGAAATCCCAACCATGGACATCATCAATATAGCCGTTATTGTCATTATCAATACCATCCCCCGGTATCTCTCCAGGATTTACCCATATATTATCTTTCAAATCCGGATGGTTGATATCCACACCTGTATCGATAATTGCCACAACCACTTCTCTCGTTCCCTTTGTCCTCTGATCTGTCCATGCTTCAATTACGTCCATATCAACATCTGTCTGCGACGCCTTTAACTTTTGGCCGGAGTTGGTTGGGTTATCATAATAGCCCGGATTATCAATGGCCCATTGGGCTCCTGAATAGGTATCATTGCTGAAGTTTAAGGGAAAGATTCGATTAACGTTCGTATCCTTCTCCTTTGCCATGGCAATATCATAGCGATGGAATAATAGTGACGTAACCACGAAAGCCATTCCAACGACAATATTCTTGATGAAATTCCATTTTCCCCTATACTTCATGCACATTCCTCATTTCCGCCATTTCCATTATATTCTATCGGTAATTTAAATGTATGCAATGAAATTGGCATTTCTGTGGCAGAATCTTTAATTTAGTACGTAACAAAATAATAATCCTGTAACAATTTATCCCCTACTCCCATTCTATTAAAACATTAAATTCGACAAATTACAACTATCCTACTAAATACCTATTCCATAATTTGGTCGTGCAAAATGTACATTCTATGTTATAATATTCATATAAGCAGATTAGTCAAGTCTCGCATAAGTGTTTACCGAGCTTGCTCAGGTAAACACTTATGCGAGACTTGATAAGTGCAACGTAAATATTTGAGTTTTCGTGGTCTAGTAACAAAGGAGAATCAGGATATGCAATTAAAAAACAATCCGAAAGCAAAACCAGAAAGTGAAAAAGATTTTTGGGATAATCTCCAGGCGGATTTATTATTGGCCGATCTGACATCATCCCAAGACGATGTACGGTCATTGATTGAACAATGCTTCATCTTCTCTCTACTTTTCCGTGGTTGCTCCCCAAAAGAGTTAATTGGCTTTCAGTCCTTATTACAACTAAAAGACTACGGATATGTTATGCTACTAGATTTTGAACGCCCCACGCAATTGCATTCTGATGGCTTTGATTCTCAGTTATTACATCATTACATAAAGGATTTGTTAAAAAATACAAATCATATAGTTGGTCCATTCATTGGCAATCGGATGAGTATTTTAATATCCTTATCCAAAGAAGAAGCCATGGAGACTATCCAGGACGATGCTAGCGAACAAGTATTGGTTGCAGAGAAAGAAAGTTTAACGATTGCCGACTTACTGATTGAAGGTTTTCGCAAGAAATATCAACTGACAGTAAACATAGGAATCGGTAACATTACCCGTTTTTCAGCCATCCTTTCATCCTATATAGATGCGCTCTATACATTGCAATTTTGCAAACCAAATGATCGGCTCCATATAAAAGATATCAAAAAATCGATTAGCAATATGCAATTTGACTATTATGAGACTGAGAAACATATGCTGGATGCAGTTCGTTTGGGCAAATCAGAAGCCTATGATTATTTTGTAATGCTAATGAATTGGATTAAGCCATTAAATGATACCGCTAAACGAAATCATATATTAGAGCTTCTTGTCATAACTGCTCATGCAAAGCGATACAATAAATCAAACTTTATAAAATACTACAACTATGTTGGAAATGCGAACGAATTATTAAAATACTCCGGATCTCAATTAATCGAATGGGCTTATCAGCAATTTATTTATCTCACAGGCTTTGGAAAGGTCCAAAACTCGATTAATTATACCAATAAGGTTGTGCAGATAACAAAAGAATATCTTGAAAAACACTATACAGAAGATATCACTTTAGAGGATGTTGCAGCACAGGTAAATATCAGTCCGCAGTATTTTAGTAAACTAATCAAGAAGAATACCGGTTTTAACTTTATTGATTGGTTATCTATGATGCGGGTTAGAAAGGCGAAAGAGCTTTTAAACAATACTAATTTTACAGTGAAAGAAATTTGTTACATGGTCGGCTATAAGGATCCCAATTATTTTAGCAGAATTTTTAAGAAACGTGTCGGAATAACACCGAGCGAATATATGAAAAATTATAGTACCAATAAAAGCAAATCATAAAAAATGCATACGCAAAGTTCCATCATGGTTACCTTTGCGTATGCATTTTCTTTTATAATTATATTAAGCTATTTGCTGATGAATTACCTTAACCGGACAAACTGAAACACATTTACCACAGTTAGTACATTTACTATAGTCGATTTTCGCTAAGTTGTTTTCAACATGAATTGCATCATACTCACAATTCTTAACACATAACTTACAACCGATACATCCGGTACTACAATAGGTCTTCACATCTTTACCCTTATCTTCTGAGCTGCAAGCCACTGCCGTTCTTGCCTTGGCTGGTACCAATTCAATCAGATTGTTTGGACACTCAACAACACATTTGCTACAGCCTGTACATTTCTCTTTATCTACATAAGCAACACCGTCAACAATATGGATTGCATCAAATGCACAAACCTTTACACAGGAGCCAAGTCCCATACATCCATACCCACAAGCCTTAGAGCCATTACCAGGAACATTAGCTGCTGCTTTACAATCCTGCACTCCATAATAAGTGTAATTATTCTTTGTCTTATCACAGGTTCCGGAACATTTAACAAAAGCGGCCATTTTCTCTGTCGCTGCAACTTCCGTTCCCATTACCTTTGCTATTGCAGCGTGTGTCTCACTATTTGCCACAGGACATGCATTGGCAGGCGCTTGGCCTTCTGCAATTGCTTTCGCACAAGCATCACAACCAGCATAACCACAGCCACCACAATTAGCACCAGGAAGTAGCTCTCTTACCATGGTTTCTCTTTCATCAACAGCAACTTCCAATTTCTTGGATGCCACACCCAAGAACAATCCGATAAGGAGACCTGTAGCACCAACTACTGCTGTTGCAACTCCCATATCCTGAATACTGAAGGTACCAACAACTCCAGCCAAATCAGGTAACATATTACCCGCAGTCAAAATTTCCTGTATTAACATATGCTCTGCCTCCCTTTATACTATGCCAGCAAATCCGTAGAATGCCATCGCCATTAAAGTTGCAGTGATAAGTACAATTGGTGATCCCTTAAAGGACTTACTAATGTTATTAAATTCCATTCTTTCACGGATACCAGCTAATAAGATAATCGCAATGGTATATCCTAATGAAGTACCAAATCCATTCACAATACTAGTAAAGATATCATAATCATTCTGTACGTTGATTAATGCCACACCAAGCACCGCACAGTTTGTTGTGATTAGAGGTAGATAAACACCCAACGCATTATAGAGTGTTGGACTGAATTTTTTAATAACCATTTCCACAAACTGCACCAGACAAGCAATTACCATAATAAATACGATGGTTTGCAAATAGTCAAGGTCTAGTGGACGAAGTACAAATTTATAAATTGCGCTGGCAATTGCAGATGCCATCGTGATTACGAAAATAACAGCAAATCCCATACCGGTAGCAGTTTTTATCTTATTGGAAATACCAAGGAACGAACATATACCAAGGAATTGACTTAGCACAACGTTATTTACAAATGCACCTGCGACCAAAAGAATCAGTAGGTTTACAAAAAAGTCTTTCATCTAAATCAATCCTCCTTCTGTGATTTCTTAGCGTTATTTTCAACTGTTGCAGCAATTTCCTTTGCTTTCTGTAAATCACTATGGTTTGCTGCATAAACCTCACCGCTGCAGTTAGCACAATCGCCACCGCAAGCAAGAGTAGATTTCCTGCCGCTTCCGTTAGTTGCTGATGGAAGCATTAGCTTATTCTGAAGCGCTGTAAGCATGGCTAAAACTAAGAAAGCACCTGGAGCTTGAACGAACATAGCGATTGGCGTGAAGGACTCAGGCATGATACCATATCCAAATAAGGTACCGGCACCTAACAGCTCACGGAAAGCACCAATTGCGATTAATGCTATCGTAAATCCGAGCCCCATACCAATTCCGTCAAAGAAAGATACACCTACCGCATTCTTAGCAGCATAAGCTTCCACACGACCGAAAATGATACAGTTAACAACAATCAAAGGAATATAGATACCTAACGCTTCATTTACGCTTGGTAAATATGCCTTTAATAGAAGTTCTACAATTGTTACCAATGAAGCTACAACTACGATATAGGAAGGCATTCTTACCTTATCCGGGATAAATTTTCTAATTGCAGAGATCAGAAGGTTTGCTGCCGCAAGCACGACAGTAGTGGATAGTCCCATACCTGCACCATTGGTAGCAGATGTTGTAACCGCAAGTGTAGGACACATACCAAGCATCATAATAAAAATAGGATTTTCTTTTACAATACCATTATAAAGTCGTTCTACATACTTATTCATTTGCGCCACCTCCTAATTCTGCAGAATACGCATTAAGAAAACCAATGCCGGCATTTACTGCATTCACAACCGCATTTGTAGAGATGGTTGCACCACTGACCGCATTAATCTCATTGTCTGCAGCAGCGCCGGATTTCGTAGCTATGAATTGATCTACTTTCTTATTAATAAATTGATTTTTGAAATCTGGCAGAGATACATTATTACCAAGTCCTGCGGTATCATTAATTGATAATACTTCAAATCCTTTAACCGTTCCGTCTAAGGAATATCCGAGCACCATGGTAATAACATCCTTATATCCCTGATTGCTTATTTTTACGATATAACCAATCAAATTACCATTCGCATCATAAGCCTGATTAATCTCATCAATGGTAACACCTTTATAATTTGCATCCAAGCTTGCTAAATCGACCTCTGATGCTTTCTGCAATAACTCAGCATCCTCTTTTAATGTGGAAGCTTCCTGATAAGCTACCTGATATGCTTCTAATTTCTTTTTCATAGCCTGCTGTGCGATGGGTTCTTTGGTAATCTCATACACAAAGCTTAATGCAAGAATAGAAAACAATGATATCACAAAAAGCGCAAGAGCGTCACGAAGTATTGTGGATTTTTTCTGATTATTTTTCAACTTTTGCACGCTCCTTTCCAAAAGCAACCGGACGTGTCACTTTGTCAATCATAGGAACAACCAGATTACCAATAACAATAGCGTAGGATACGCCTTCCACACCGGATCCGATGATTCGGAAAAGTCCTGTTAACAGACCAAGGAAGATACCGTATACAATCTGCCCTATGCTGGAGGTCGGACTGGTCACATAATCCGTAGCCATATAAAATGCTCCAAGGATTAAACCTCCTCCAAGTACTTGTCCCAGAAGATAATTCATATCAAAGCCATGTCCGCCAAAAATAATAGCAAATACTACTAAAGTCACAATATAAGTTAGTGGTATTCTTAGGGAAATTACCCTTCTATACAGAAGATATCCCGCACCAATCAAAAGTGCAAGAGCACTGGTTTCACCAATGGTACCGCCATGATTACCAACAAACATCTGGAATAAATTAACGGTTTCGCCTGTTTTAACAGCAGCAAGTGGAGTAGCTCCGGTTACGCCATCGATTGCAACAGCCCCACTATTGAAATAATCCAAAACGGTAGGAGAAGCTATCTTCTCGACAACAAAATTCGACATTTGAGCCGGAAAGCTGATTAATAAGAATACACGTGCTGCAAGTGCTGGGTTCATAAAGTTCTGACCCAAACCACCATAAAGCATCTTAACAATCAGGATTGCGAATACGCCACCTAAAACAGCCATCCAAAGAGGAATGCTGGCAGGCAGGTTTAATGCTAATAAAAGTCCGGTTACCACATCACTGTAATCCCCTGGGTTAACCTTCATTTTCATTAATCGACAATATACATATTCCGTCACTGTACATGCCAATATAGTGGTTAATATAACCAATAATGCTCTTAAACCAAAATTATAAATTCCAAAAAGGCTGGCAGGGATCAGTGCTATACACACATCCTGCATTATCGTTCTAGTCGTAATCGGGCTCCTGGCATGAGGGGAAGCCGATACATGAAACATATCGTTCAAAGTTTACACCTCTTTCTGATTTTTAAATGTATTTCCTAAAATAGTAAGATGAATGGTCGTTTTATCTGATCTCATGTTTACGCATTCTTTTTACTTGCCAGGACTTGATTTCTTGTCTGTATAATCTGCTGGGTAAGTCCTTTTCTTGCAGGACATATATAAGAACAGGATCCACAGCCACAGCAATCCATACCGTCCAACTGCACAAAACGTTCGATTTCATTATGGGCGCCAAGTGTCGCCAATTGCACAGGTACTAAATGCATTGGACAAACCTCAGAGCATCTGCCGCAGCGGATGCAAGGTGATTCCTCAACTGCAGCTTCATCTACGAGGAAACCAAGCAGAGCAGAGGATGTCTTCGTAACCGGAATATTATAAGTATACATCGCAGAACCCATCATCGGTCCACCGAATACAATCTTCTCAGGTTGTTTCTTAAATCCTCCTGCTGCTTCAACAATCTCACTGAAATCAGTTCCAATTAGAACATTAAAATTCTGTGGATTATTAACAGCATCGCCGGAGATTGTTATAAATCTATGTGTTAATGGTGTACTCTTAGCCACTGCCATATAAATCGCAGCCGCTGTAGCCACATTATTAACAATGCAACCAACATCTGCCGGGAGTTTCTTTGAATTTAACTTTCTGCCTGTTGTTGCATAAACCAACTGACGTTCTCCTCCCTGTGGGTATTTGGTTTTTACAACATGGACTTCTATATTGCTTTCCGCTGAAGTTAACTCCTGCAGTTTCTTTACTGCTTCCGGTTTATTATCTTCAATCGCAATAATACCCTTTGCACGTTCAAATAGACTTAAAATAATCTTAAGTCCACCAACAATCTTTTCTGGCTCTTCCATCATCAAACGATAATCTGAAGTCAGATAAGGTTCACATTCCGCACCATTAATAATAACATAATCGATTTCATTCTCATTCTTTGGAGAAAGTTTAACATCTGTAGGGAAGCCAGCTCCACCTAGTCCAACAATACCGGCATCTCTGACTGCATTCCGGATTTCCTCCTTGGACATCTTCTTGTAGTCTCGCTCTTTTCCATAACCATCAATTTTCTTATATTCATGGTCATTTTCAATTACGATTGATTCCACTAATTTACCCGATACAACCAATCTTTGTTCAATTGCCTTAACAGTACCGGATACGGAACTGATAATATTAGAAGAAATGTAACCACTAGCTTCACCAATCTTCTGACCAACCAACACATAATCGCCAACAGCAACAACCGGCTTCGCAGGAGCACCTATATGTTGGGACATTGGAAACACCAAATCACCTTTCGGTAATAGAACAGTTGTGGGTTTATCCATCGTAAATTCTTTGCCTTCAAATGGATGGATTCCGCCCAGAAATGTTGACTTACCCATAAACCATTTCCCTCTTTCCTTCTTCAAATAAGCTATACTTTGTTAAATCTCAAACAATTCAGCGCATTTTGGGCGCACTTATTATATTATAACATACACGTTGCAAAATTTACAGAAAAATTTTATTTTTTGTAGTTTTACACCTAAAAATGCTAATGTTCATTAAAATAAGACGGTAAAAATAATGCAATTCGACAAATTTCGCACAATCTAATGAATCTATTCCTATAAGATTTTGTCCACGATTTTATTATAGGGATATAGTCCTATCACGGTCAATATGGGATTCATTCCATTTCCAAAGTAGCGCAGAAAAAAAGACATCTCTATGCCCATAGGTATAGAGATGCCTTTTTTACTTAAACGGGTAGGATGATGCTTTTACATTGACCATGAAAGCCTTTACGAATAATGCAAGATGCATTGGCAAGCCAATTCACATCATGGATTAAAACGGTTTATGATACCTTGACTTTTGGAGATATTTTTCCTTCGTAGCCATGCCACCTCTGATATGACGTTCTGACTTATTGAGGTCAAGGACAACCCTCGCCTTTTCCGCAAGAGAGGGGTTAATTTGTGCAAGACGTTCTGTGACGTCTTTATGTACGGTTGATTTTGAAATGCCGAACTGCTTAGCGGTTTGCCTCACAGTCGCATTATTTTCGATAATATAATTAGCGATTTCAACCGCCCGTTCCTCTATATAGCCTTTCATAGTTTCTGCGTTCCACCTGCAAGATAGAACGCATTCCCCCTTATTATCATTGTTGTTACATTGTATGCAAAGGAAATTGGCAGTAGTACTTCTAATACTCTTTAGAATTAAGAAAAGATAAGGAAAAATTAAAGGAAAATGCAATAGGGTTGACATACCGGATCATTTGATTAAGCAAGATGCATTGGTTCGCCGTCTCTCCTATCATAAACTGATGAATTGGCAAGCCTATTCATTTGTCATGAATAAAAACGGATACTATGAAATGTAGTACATAACGCACATTTCTATAGTTTCCGCTCTAATAACATATTGATTTTAACCTATCTAACTGTTTTCTCCTATTCTAATTGTATATGATAAATCGATTATTTATATCTTTGTATAACCATTCCCATCTACAATGGCATCTAATTTTTGTCCGGCTTTGCATAGAGGGCATTCACCAATGGCATAACTTTTATACTCAGGGAGATGCCGAGGTTTAAAAATTGAGGTAACCTTAAGCTGCTCTACACTCTCTATAGCACTAAAAATTGCGGCAATACCAACCGGGATTCCACCATAGTATTTGATACAATCGTAACTTTTGCGAATGGTATCTCCCGTGGTAGCTGAACCAACCAAAAGCAGAACATGCTTACCATAAATTGCTGGTTGGTTATTCATTCGAAACATCATTTGGCCACTGGTATTAAATGTCGGGGTTATGATATAGATCGTCTGATGCGCATTCATCGAGCGAATACCGGCATCGGACAGCTCTTGCGCCAAGAACGCACCGATAACTTCGCATCCATCAAGGCAGACAATGGTATCAATAACTACATTACTTTTATATTGCGAAGCGATCTCTTTGGCTGCTTCCGCGGCTTCCTTTTGCCTGGTTTTCATAAATGTTAAGTCAATATACAGGTTAATATGGGAGCTACTAGTTGCAAAGTGTCCTGGGATTACCCTTAAGGCAACCTTTTTATTCATTGGTGCGTGAATCTTAATTGCTCTGCTTTCCATAAAATACCCCCTAATCTATCATAACGGTTCGATGGTGTATTTCCATTATATTCCACTCCAATAAATTAAGCAAGATAGGTAAGGCAATACAAGCAAATTGGTAAATAAAATTGAAATCACACTAAGCATTGGATATAATTGCATTAGAGATAATGAATAATTACTCTATGTTTCATATATATGGGAGGCTTTTTATGAATAAAAAAGGAATTTGGTTATTGCAGGAGACAACGCCGGAACAGCTAAAAGTGTTAGAAGAAATCGCTCCTGATTATGAACTCATCAAGGGCTGGAATAACGAACATAATGACTTTCCTCAAGAGGATATTGAAATTCTATATGGTTGGAATAAGAAACTATGTCCCCCACTGATAACGAACCCGAATAGTAAATTGCGATGGATACAGGTGCAATCTGCAGGTGTCGATTATATGGATATCGACTTATTAAAGAAAAAGGATATCATGCTGACCAACGGCAGCGGTATCCACGCCATTCCCATTTCTGAATCGGTTTTTGGCATGATTCTTACCTACACCAGAGGAATTCATAAATCCGTGAAAAACCAAAGGAAATCCCTCTGGGACCGCAACCATCCAATTATCGAATTACACAACAGTACAATCATGATTGTAGGAACCGGACAGATCGGAACCCAGGTTGGAAAGATTGCGAAAGCATTCGGAATGAGAACGATCGGCGTTAACCGTAGCGGTCGTGAGGTAGAGAATATGGATATTATTGTTTCTCAGCAAAATATAGATACCTATTTGCCGGAAGCAGATATTGTGGTTAATATCTTACCATTAACGAATCTTACCCGTTATTTTTTTAATAAGAAACTTTTCGATCAAATGAAAGATGGTTCTATTTTTATTAATGTTGGACGTGGCCCTTCAGTGAAAACGACAGACCTGATTGAAGCTTTAAATTCAGGGAAAATAGCTTTTGCCGGCCTTGATGTTTTTGAAGAAGAACCACTGCCATCGGACAGTCCGCTTTGGACTATGGATAATGTTCTGATTACACCGCATATCTCCGGTATGGCACGACATTTTAAGAAACGCTTATTTGATATATTCGTAACCAATCTTAGGGCATATGTAAAAGGGGAAGACTTACCACGTAACAAAGTGGATTATGAACGGAATTATTGATCAACTATTATGATATAGAAATGATTCTGAATTTATAAATATAAAGGCTGCTGCAAAATAGATAGGGTACACAGGTATGAACCTCATTATTTTGCTCAGCCTTTATTTATATTGCAATTTTGAGTTAAAAAAGAAAAATTGGAAAGCCAATTTACTTGTCATGAATAAATTCATTCGCCTTACTATAAGCAGTACTCTTTACATCTTCCATTTTGCTTCCGAGCTTTTTAATACCATTGCTGATATCATCCGCAATATCTTCCACTTTATCTTCCAGCTTCTCTGCTACATCCTCCATTCGATTTCCCAGATTAGCCTTCATGCTTTGCATTTTCCCTTTAAACTCCATTTCATCATTATCTAGTATCTTCCCGGCAGTTTCTTTTACAGCGCCAACAACTTTATCCTTACTATTGATTATTCTTTGATTCAATCAAATCCCTCCTAAGCTTTCGCCGTTTTGCTGTAACAAATAAGTTACTCTACCTATAATATGAGCAACGTAGGGAAACTATATACTTATTTAAACTCAGAAGGTTAGTCCAAAGAAACTCTTCTTTTTAAAGCCTTCCTGTAAATCTTCATATGTCCCCTTTTGAAACATATGCTTAGGATATGTTTTACGCCAGCAATCCAATATTTCATCAACCAAATCTTCACTGATTTCTAATTTAAGGTAACGAATCATCGGTATGATATAGACTGCAAAAAAGAAACGATAACGATCCAGGTTTTCTCTTCTCACAGAACGTTTCAGAGGTTTTTTATTATCACTCGGATTCCCTTCAATCAAATTAATCGCAGTATCTACGATAGCATTTGCCGTCTCAATAACGGCTTTTTTTCGCATTTCGTTAGAGAATGATGCATACACCTGAATTGGCTTTAAGATTTGCATACCTATCCCAACATAACGTTCAAAACTAGCACTATAATTTTGCTTTGTAAAACTTGCCAAATACTGATCCGAATTCTCTAGTAATAGAGCAATATTTTCCAGTGCAGACTGATAATCCCTTTCTAAATCCGCAGGATTTTCCTTTTCCCCTACAGATACCATACCTCGCACTTCAAATTTTTCACCACAAAACATGCAGATACATTGCTCCATATCTGACGGGATATGAAGCTTGCCATTACATTTTGGACAATTTCGTACTAAGTATTCCATTTGATCTCCTCTCAAATTTAATATTTCTCACAAATCTTTCATGCCACTACTTACTATTATAAACTTTTATAGATTCCTTTACTAGACAAAATCGAAATCATAATATGATTTCAACCGAACCCAAAGGAGTCGTATCTTTCTACATAACTGCCAATATGATATTTGTAAAAATTTTCTATAAAATAGATTTTTATATTGACAAATATAACACTAAAATTATAATTAAAGTTGTAGATATTGTTAAATATTTACAATCCATTCTTAAGATAAAACTTTTTCTAAGTCGCATTGCTATACTTTCACAAAAGTTGAATTCCAACGAAATCACCCAAAAACGCATCAATTATTTAATTAATTAACAGCAGAGAAATAAAAGATAAGACAAGTGCATAGAGATTAATTATTGAATAACTTAAGCCATTTAATGAAATAAATGCTTAAAGTTTACGAGAGGGGGAGGTGGTCATGGCAAATGACTCTCTAGCAAATTTATCTATCAAAAAAGTAGGGAAAGTAAATAACTAATTAATAAGGAGGGTAACTATGCACAAAAAAAACTTATCCGTTTTTCTCGCGCTTGCAATGTCACTTGTACTAATCATTTCAACGTTGACATCATGCGGAAAATCTAAAGCTGCGATGACCGAAGTGGGCACTCCACGTCATGAAACACTCATCGTTGAGACGCAAACTCCAACCGACGTTCCCGGACAATTTAATTCTTACATGCTCGGTACGCAGATGGGTTTTGGTATTCACCAGCTCATGTCAGCAATGATGTGGGAAATGGACACTGTTTCCGGTGAGCAATATGGTGAGGTAGCGGAAGGCATGCCGGAATCCAATGCTGATTTCACAGAACATATCGTTAAAATTCGTAAGGGAATCAAATGGTCCGACGGAGAAGACCTCAATGCCGATGACGTAGTGTTTACATTCAATATGATTATGTCCAATCCTGGCATTGGCCAGCATGACTATTATAATCAAGTGTTTAAATCTGTAGAGAAAGTTGACGATTATACCGTTAAGATCGTAACCAACGAATCCTTCCCTCGTTTAGCATTAAAATTTGGTGTTACAATTTGGGGTAATGATCTACGTATAGTTCCGGAACATATCTACTCCAAGGTAGAAGACGTGACTACATTCAAGGATAGTGATCCTGTTGTAGCTGGTCCATATACAGTAAAAGCCTATGATGAACTAGGAAAATGGATTCTCTACGAGCGTCGTAAAGACTGGGAAAACAGTACTGTTGGTGTTGTTACAGGCAAGATGCCACAGGCGAAATACATCTGGTTCCGTTATCTCGGCGATGATACCACTCGTCAAATGGCTATGATTAATAACGAAGTGGATATCCTCTGCGAGGTTACCCCGGAAATGCTGGAAGTTATGGTAGAGCAAAACGACAAGATTGCATGCTGGTATGATGACTTCCCATATGCTACCAGTGATGACCCATGCTCGAAAGGTATTGCATTCCAAATGGCGAAGGAGCCATATAATAATCCGGATTTCCGCTGGGGTATCGCTCTGGCTATGAACTTCGATGAGATTTCTATGAATATATTTAACGGCGTTGGCCGTGCTAGTTGTTTCCCAATTCTAACAGCTACCAGTGCTATGCAAGAGCTTTATTATAAGCCATTGCTTCCTTGGTTAGAGGAATTCGAACTAGATTTAGGCGATGGTACAACCATTAAGCCATTTGATCCTGGTTATGCAGAACGTATGGCTGAGAAACTCAGAGCGCAAGGTTATGACATTCCTACCGACAAGGACGAACTCATCGATATGTTTGGTATCGGCTGCTGGAAGTATGATCCTGCCGCAGCTGAGAAATTACTGATCAAAGCCGGACTTGAAAAGAAAGATGGCAAATGGTATTACAAAGGAGAGCCATTTACCATTCATATGACCTATTTGGCTGATACGGAAGCGCAAGCAGGACGTGGCTTAATCGCTGCTCATGATCAATTAGTTAAGTTTGGTCTTGATTGCACCCTTGCTAGTGAAAGTAGTGCAACATGGGATACCAATGGAGCTACCGGTAACTTTGAAATAGCCGGTTACTGGCCAACAGGTGGAATTACCAAGGACATTTATTCTCAAATCAATGGTTGGGATGCCGATCTCATCGTACCACTGGGTGAGCGCGGTGCTGGTCAAGGTTCCCGCTGGAACAACCAAAGAGCTACCGAAATCATCCATGAGATGGCAAAACTATCGCCGGAAGATGAAAAAACTTACGAACTGGCACTGGAATTCATGAAAGTTGCTATACAAGACCTTCCATTCATCGGATTCCATTCAGGTGTCAAATTTGTTCCTACCAATAGTACCTATTGGGAAAACTATCCAAGTGCTAAGAACCCTTACAATGGTCCTTGGTGGTGGTGGAGTTGCTTCAAGTATATTACAACGGAAATTAAACCAGTGGAAAAATAAAGTTGAGGAAACTTTGATTTTATAAATAGCAAAGCATTTTTCCTTTAATTCTGAAGTAACTCATGACGGGTAAGACGAGCGAGGCATGTGCATGTGTAAGTTGCAAGGCAGCGCATGCCTCTTTCTATATCCATAACAAGAAACTAACAAAGGGGTGTAGTTATTGAAATTCGGTAAATACTTTGCACTTCGCGTTTTAACATGGGCTTTGACCATATGGATTGGTGTTACATTTATCTTTTTTATTCCCCGTATGTTCCCATCCGATCCGGTGGAAAACATGATTGGGCAGATTCAATCTCGATCCGGCCAGATGGACCCGGTAGAGCTGGAATCACTACGTAGATCCTTACGTATTCAGTTTGGCCTGGAAGGCTCTCTAATAGAACAATATGGCTCATTCCTTTGGAGGGGACTATTACATTTTGACTTTGGACCTTCCTTAATGAGTTATCCGGTACCTGTGGGAGAAATCATCAGAACCTACCTCCCCTATACATTAATTCTATCGTTAACAACGACTACATTAGCATGGATCATTGGCAATCTTATTGGTCTGCAAGCAGGATTTCGTAAACACAAGCGTTCTTCTAAAATCTTAGAAGGTATTGCAATATGCATTTATCCCATTCCTTATTTTATCATTGCATTAATCCTTCAAATTGTGTTCGCATTTATACTGGGTTGGTTTCCACTGCAATCCACAATCAGTAAATCCGGTGGATTGCTTATGTTTATCGGTTCCATACTAAGGGCATCCATATTACCATCCCTCTCTTTACTTCTTGTAAGCACAGGCTGGTGGATTATTTCCATGAAATCCCTTTCCAGTACTACTGCGGATGAGGACTTTGTGCTATATGCAAGGTATCGAGGACTTTCTGAAAAAAGGATTGGGAACAGTTATGTACTCCGCAATTCGATATTAACCCAAATAACAGCCCTTGCTATGAGTCTTGGTGGAGCATTCAATGGTTCCATTATGACCGAAATTATCTTTGGTTATCCCGGTGTAGGTACATTAATCCAAAAGGCGATTTTACAATCAGATTATAATATGATCCTCGGCTGTATCACCATTTCCATCGTTGCCATTTCCACAGCTACATTAATCGTGGATGTGATATATCCACTGATTGATCCACGTATTCGATATAGTTAAAAGGAGGAAGGCAGAGATGAAGAAATTTTGGAATAACGCTAATACGCGTCTTAGAGCCGGATTAATCATAACAGCATTTTTCATTTTACTTGGATTTGGTGTCTATTATATTCCGCACAGAAATCCATTTTCTTACAACACTTATCCCGAAAAACTGAACCCTTCGTTGGAACACTGGTTAGGGACAACCAGTATGGGGCAAGATATTTTCTGGCTTCTTATCGAAGCAATACATAATTCACTTTCGATTGGACTAATCGTAGCATTCATCGGTACAGTACTGGGCGTATTCGTTGGACTCTTGGCCGGTTTCTCCGGCGGATTACTGGATCGGATCTTAACGGTTATAACAGATACCTTTGTTGTGATTCCTTCCCTGCCCATATTGGTACTGATGACAGCTCTGATGAAAGGCAGCTCCACAGTTATCCTAATGGCACTTGTACTGGCGATGTTTGCATGGGCATGGCCAAGCAGGCAAATCCGTTCCCTCGCTTTATCTATCAAAGAACGTGACTTTATTCACACCGCTTGGTTTTCCGGTGAAGGAACCATCCAGGTTGTTGTAACAGAGATACTTCCTTTCGCACTTACATGGTCGCTATCCAACTTTATGAATGCAACATTGGCTGCCATCGCTTCCGAATCAAGCCTTGCCGTGCTAGGTTTGTCTCCGGCAAACCTCATTTCATTGGGCAATATGATTCAATGGGCACGGGCTCGCAATGCTATATTTGCCCGGCAATGGTTCTGGATTGGTTCACCCATCGTAGCCACTGTCTTACTGTTCGTTGGCCTATTTCTTTTAATTACAGGTTATAATGATTATTTGTCTATGAAGAGGGGGAGGTAGGAAATGCTTAAAGTTGAAAATCTATCCACTTCATACAAGACGATTGATGGTAATATTAGAGTGATTAACAACCTAAGCTTCGATATCTATGAAAATGAAATCTTTGGTATTGCAGGTGAATCCGGCTGTGGAAAAACAACACTTTTAAAAGCATTATATGACATCATCGAGTTCCCTCTGGAGGTGGATTCCGGTCGTGTCATTCTTAGCGGCAATAAGAACGGGAAACCCTTCTCCTACGAAACCGGTAAGATCCGCAACACCTGGTGGAATAATATTTCTTACATTCCCCAAGCAGCGCAGAGCGTATTAAATCCCATAATGAGATTGAAATATCAATTTCTGGATTCCATCCCCAAGGAAGATCGTGGCAATGAAACCGAGGAACAGACCTTGGATCGAGTAGCCGAATACTTGAAGGAATTAAGTTTGGATCCTGACCTGTTAAATGCATTTCCCTTCCAGCTCTCGGGTGGAATGCGTCAGCGTGTTATCATCGCCCTAGCGACATTTATGTCACCCAATGTAGTACTTGCTGATGAACCTACCACAGCATTGGACGTGGTAGTACAATGTGGCATTCTGATGATGTTAATGCGCCTTCAAAAGCAAGCAAAAAACACTCTTGTACTGGTTAGCCATGATATGGGGGTTCACTATCAGATTACAAACCGAATGGGAATCATGTATTCGGGAAGCTTTGTAGAACTGGGTAAAACAGAGGAAATCTTTAATGATCCGATTCACCCGTATACGAAGATGCTAATCGGCGCTCTCCCCAGAGTTGGAGATAAAAGCCCAAAGGTTGGTATTCCAGGGCGTCCTCCGGCACTGACCAATCCACCCCCCGGATGTCGATTTGCACCTAGATGCCCTCATGCCAAAGACAAATGCAGACAGACCGTGCCGTTATTCCGGGAAGTGTTACCGGGTCGTTATGCAGCATGCCATATGCTGAATGATGACAATTGCGAGGAAAAACAGGAAGAAAAG
>Ga0207747_1000231_pt1 | contig 71449 bp, 77 predicted proteins | sample HigsolmetaGSP11D_FD_184839 | JGI IMG/M metagenome (GOLD analysis project Ga0207747, IMG submission 184839) | High solid enriched microbial communities from the Joint BioEnergy Institute, USA - SP1-1-D (SPAdes) | ecosystem: Engineered > Bioreactor > SSF (Solid state fermentation) > Aerobic >...
CGAATTAATTCTTTTACTTCCGGATGCACACGAAAACGATTGATCGTCCGATAACTTGGTTCATATCCTTGTGCCAACCACATCATTCGTATACTGTCCTTTAATAGCGCTTCCATTTTTCGACCTGAAAAGACAGACTGCGAATAGGCACACAAAATAATTTTTAGCATCATGCGTGGATGATAAGCAGGACAACCTGTATTTCGAAGAAACAGCTGGAAGGCTTCATCTGGAATACTTTCAACTAAATGGTGAATATGGAAGGCAATATCATTTTCTTGTAATTTTATTTCTAAATCTAGAGGTAAAACTAATTGATTCATGTTATAATATTTAAACATAAGGACACTTCTTTCGTTAAAATTTTTGGGGTTGGATACTTAAATTTTAACAGAAGATGTCCTTATTTTTATTGAAAAAATGAAGAACAGCCCATGAAATTTTATTCCAAAATTTCATGGGCTGTTTCCATTTTAGAGGGGGTTTTGTCCCAACCTCTTTTTCATAATGATTAATGTTCCTCTTTAAGGTCTTTTGGAGATTCGCTAGGGATAATTGCAGCGATAATCCAAACGAGAATAAGGAAGATTATAGCGATTACAAAAGCCGTTGTAAAATCGAAAGTTGTTACTCCTAAGATGGAACCAACTACATAGCTCAACATGGAAATTAACATAATTCCCCAAATGAATGACATAATATATTGCATCTCGTTTCACCTCTATTGCTCTTTAATAACTAGTATATACCTTGTTCATCTTAATAATCATATCATAGTCTGTCAATAATAAACAATAAACTTTTCGTGAACCAAATTTTATATTGTGAAAAATAAAATTATGGTCTATAATTAAGACCAACTACTAATTGCAAGTATAAAATTGGGGGTTAAATGACCATGAATGCTGGAATTCTCGGTTTAGGTAAATATGTTCCGGAGAAAATTGTCACAAATTTGGATTTAGAAAAAATTTTAGATACGAGTGATGAATGGATTCGCACTCGGACTGGAATTCAAGAAAGAAGAATTGCCCGCGAAGATGAGCATTCTTCGGATATGGCCTATGAAGCGGCGAAACAAGCCCTTGAAAATGCTGGAGTTAAGCCGGAAGAAATCGGGTTGATTTTAGTAGCGACGATCACACCGGACCGCGCCTTTCCAAGTGTTGCATGCCAACTCCAGGAAAGACTAGGCGCTGTCAATGCGGCAGCGATGGATCTTTCAGCGGCGTGTTCAGGATTCATTTATGCTTTGGCAACGGCAAAATTATATGTTGAAAGCAACAATTATGATTATGTACTAATTGTAGGGGTAGAAAAATTATCCAAAATCACCGATTGGAACGATCGCAATACAGCTGTTTTATTTGGAGATGGAGCAAGCGCTGCGGTAGTTGGAAAAGTTTCAGAAGGGCGAGGCATTTTGGCCTTTGAATTAGGCGCAGATGGAACAGGCGGAAAATACTTAAACATGAATGACGAGAACTTTATTTATATGAACGGACGAGAAGTGTTTAAATTTGCTGTGCGGCAAATGGGTGCAACGGCATTGTCTGTCCTTGAAAAAGCAGGGCTGTCCAAAGAAGATGTGGATTTCTTAGTACCCCATCAAGCCAATATTCGCATTATGGAAGCGGCGAGAGAAAGACTTGAACTTTCGGAAGACAAATTATCGAAACGCATTCACAAGTATGGCAATACTTCCTCTTCATCCATCGGCATTGCATTAAAAGATGAATTAGATGAAGGAAAAATCAAAGATGATGACATTGTTGTGTTAGTCGGATTTGGCGGAGGACTTACTTGGGGCGGCGCTGTCATTCGTTGGGGAAAATAAATAATAGATTTCTCCATTTCATTTATAGTAATTTATAATTATAGTGACTTGTAAGGGGGTAACTAGAGAGATATGAAAAGGAGAGTTGTAGTTACCGGGATTGGTGCAGTAACTCCGCTCGGTAATACAGTAGATGAAACTTGGGCAGCCATTAAAGAAGGGAAATCCGGCATTGGGCCGTTGACAAGAGTAGATGCGGATTTGTTCCCTGCAAAAGTAGCGGCTGAAGTAAAAGATTTTGATATTGAGCAGTATATAGAACGGAAAGATGCTAGAAGAATGGACCGATTCACTCATTTTGCTCTTGCTTCAGCATTGATGGCGGTGAAAGATGCTGATTTAAAAATTACCGACGAAATTGCCGACCGTGTTGGTGTATGGATTGGCTCTGGTATCGGCGGAATGGAAACTTATGAGCAACAATTTGAGACATTCCAAACGCGCGGTCCACGCAGAGTAAGCCCATTCTTTGTACCCATGATGATTCCGGATATGGCGAGTGGACAAGTCTCTATTTATTTAGGGGCAAAAGGTCCGAATGCATGTACAGTTACTGCCTGCGCTTCTGGAACAAACTCCATCGGCGACGCTTTTAAAGTGATTCAGCGCGGCGATGCAGATGTCATGATAACGGGAGGAACGGAAGCACCGATTGTCAAAATGGCTCTTGCCGGTTTCTGTTCCGCAACGGCCCTTTCACTGAACCCAGATCCAAATACCGCTTCTCGTCCATTTGATAAAGAACGCGATGGATTTGTAATGGGGGAAGGAGCAGGGATTCTCGTATTGGAAGAGTATGAATTTGCTAAAGCCCGCGGTGCAAAAATTTATGCAGAAATTATCGGTTATGGTGCAACAGGTGATGCATACCATATTACAGCTCCGGCGCCAAATGGGGAAGGTGCTGCCCGCGCCATCAAACAAGCCATTCATGATGCCGGCATCGCCCCTACAGAAATCGATTATATTAATGCCCATGGTACAAGTACGCCATACAATGATTTATATGAAACGATGGCGGTGAAAACCGTATTTGGCGAACATGCTTATAAACTTGCCATGAGTTCAACAAAATCCATGACCGGACACTTGCTTGGAGCGGCAGGAGGCGTTGAAGCAATCTTTACGGTTTTAGCCATCAAAGAAAGTATTTTGCCGCCAACAATCAACTTGCATAATCCAGATCCAGAATGTGATCTTGATTATGTGCCAAATGAAGCGCGCAAGGCTGAAGTACGCTATGCGATGAGCAACTCATTGGGCTTTGGCGGACATAATGCGAGCCTTGTGTTCAAAAAACTTGATGAATAAATAAACAAAATGAAAATGCGTTTAGCTAAGTGCTAAACGCATTTTTATTTTCATTGATAAATAACAAAGGAATTAAAGGATGGTGGCATGATTTTCCGATTTATGTTGTTTTTATTCAGCTATGGCATTTGCGTCATTTCTGTAAGCAATCTTTTATTATATTTAAATTACCGAACGCTCGGCTATTCATGGCGCGCCGTCTTTTCCTTTATTTTAAGCGCACCGGAATTGTATTTAATGGGAATTTCATTAGCTGTGTTATTTATTTTGATATTCGACCTATTCCCATCGCGATTTCCATTTTCTTAACAGTTTCATTGGCAATGGCATTGGCTTTTTCAGCGCCTTCATCTAAAATTTTATCCAATTCTTCGGAGTTAATGAGTTCGTTGAAGCGTTCTTGAATTGGCGTCAAGTGTTCGATTAAGGCAGTCGCAACCCCTTCTTTAAAGGCGCCGTAGCCAAGCCCTTCGTATTTTTTCACCACTTCATCAATGGATTTATTCGTAATGGCCGCTTCGATTGTTAATAAGTTGGAGATGCCAGGTTTCTTTTCTTCATCGAAGTAAATAACACCTTCAGAATCGGTTACGGCTGATTTAACTTTTTTCATAATGTCTTTTGGCGTATCGAGCAAACGGATTGTTGCTTTAGTATTTGGGTCGGACTTAGACATTTTTTTCGTTGGTTCTTGCAATGATTTAATGCGCGCTCCTGCTTTTGGCAATTGAATTTCAGGAACTTTCAATACTTCCCCATAGCGTTTATTGAAACGTTCTGCCAAGTCGCGCGTCAATTCGATGTGTTGTTTTTGGTCCTCTCCAACTGGAACAATGTCTGTATTATATAATAGAATATCTGCTGCCATTAATGGAGGATATGTTAAAAGACCGGCAGAAACGAATTCTTTCCCCACTTTTGCTGATTTGTCTTTAAATTGCGTCATGCGCTCTAGTTCGCCAATGGATGTAATGCATTGAAGCATCCAGCCTGCTTTTGTGTGGGCAGGGACTTCCGATTGAATAAATAATGTTGCTTTTTTCGGATCAATGCCTGTCGCAAGATATGTGGCTGCAAGAGTGCGGATGTTTTGCCGCAATTCTTGTGGATCTTGTGGAACCGTAATAGCATGTTGGTCCACGATGCAGTAGATGGCATTTCCTTCATCTTGCAATGCAGGGAATTGCATGAAGGCGCCGATATAGTTTCCTAATGTAATAACCCCTGTTGGTTGAACTCCTGAAAAGATTGTTTTCATTCATACTACCTCCTATTTTTATCCATAAAAAAACATCATACGGCCAATACTATGTATTGTATTGGGACGAATGATGTAAATCCGCGGTACCACCCAGTTTGCCTATAAAAAGGCCTCTTGGTTCTTCGTAACGTGAAGTGTACGAGCTTTGCTACTTGCCTTTCACAAAGCCAACTCGGAAGTCCATTCCATTTGCCCTGTGATCTGTTTGCACCACCCACAGACTCTCTAAACACAGGCAGCAAATGTACTATTCTTCGTCATGGTTGTTTCAATGTATATTCGCGATAAATTATGAGTGAATTATAAAGTAATTTATAGGAAAAATCAAGCGGGAAAAATTTTTCATTTTGGAATGAGACCTATAAGAATTGGGTATTACTGTTGTAAGAACAATGTAAAGTCAAATGATTTGTCAATAAATTGTGAATATTCTCGATTATTATCAGTAATTGAGAATGATGAAAAAACAAAATGAAGGAGGTATCGTGAATACAAACTTTAGCAATAAAAGAATTTTTTAAGGATTTTTCGATTAAAAAACAAATTTTTTTATAAAACTCACCATAAAACTTATTTTTTTTAAAATATCCTATATTCAAAACGAAAAGATTATTGTATAATTGATATGGAATTTAAAATAATACTAATTCTAAAGTAAGAAAGATTGACATAGATGCCTAACACGAACATAGACGCTAATTATTATGAAGATAAGAATTGGAAGGGAAGTGTAACAATGATTGTAACATTATATACATCACCAAGTTGTACATCATGCAGAAAAGCAAAAGCTTGGCTAGAAGAGCATGATATTCCTTATAGAGAAAGAAACATTTTTTCTGAACCACTTACAATCAGCGAAATTAAAGAAATTTTACGAATGACAGAGGACGGAACAGACGAAATTATTTCAACCCGCTCTAAAGTATTCCAAAAATTAAATATTGATGTAGAAAGTTTACCTTTACAAAAATTATATGAATTAATTCAAGAACATCCTGGACTTCTCCGTAGACCAATTATTTTAGATGAAAAACGTCTTCAAGTTGGTTTTAATGAAGATGAAATCCGTCGATTCTTGCCAAGAAAAGTTCGCGCTTATCAGTTGATGGAAGCACAAAAAATGGTCAATTAATCATAAAAAGTTTCCTGGAAAAGTGTAAATGCAGTCAACTTTGCTTGACTTGTTTACGCTTTTTTTATTTTCTAAGAAATTTCATCTTTTTTCACTTAATACTTGATTTAATTGAGGTTGTCATCTACAATTTTCAATAATTCAAATAATTTTATTTGAAGGGTCTTTTTCCTTTTCATTTTCTATATATTCATCATACAATAGAATCATAGAATGAGACATATAATATAGATATAAGCGTTTTGTTCTGTATACCGATGGAAAGAATAAGGGGAAAGGCACTTTCGAATTGGGGTGTAATTTGGCTCCGATTCAAACATACTAAATACACGCTTTCGGGTTTTCAACCAATGACTGTGAAGGGAGTTGAAGTCTCATGGACATCGAACGCGTAAATGAAAATACAATCAAGCTCTTTATCACATATCGTGATATAGAGGATCGCGGTTACAGCCGTGAAGAAATTTGGTATAACAGAGCAAAAGGCGAAGAATTGTTTTGGGATATGATTGGTGAAATCAATACAGAAGAATATTTTGATTTAGATGGGCCTATTTGGATTCACGTGAATGCCTCTGAACAAGGGCTGGAAGTGATTGTGACACGTGCCAATGTGACGGATTCCGATCCAAATGCTCTCTTCTCAAATTTTGAAGAACATGAAGCAACCATCGGAAATAAAGATCCATTCAATCCCTTCGATGAAGATGATGTGCTAAACCATGAAGGAATTGCAAATATGTCTATATATAAATTCAAGGATATTGATGAAATTGTACCAGTAGCCAATCGACTAGTTGAATACGGGTTAAACAGCTCTTTATATAAATATGAAAATGATTACTACATTGCCATTGATTTTTCGGGCGTGAATGATAGTGCGACTCGCCAAAACATCCGCTCAATATTAAATGAGTTTTTAACAAGTTCCAAAATGACGATTTATCGTTTGCAAGAATATGGAACAACGATTATGGAAGAAGATTGCTTCGAAACAATCGTTCATTATTTTGATTAAATTGTGCCTAATTTAAGGCACTTTTTTATTTTTTCCTTTCTTTTTCCCCTCAAAATAAAACTTTCCAATCCCCTCTTGCAGCTACCTATATGGTTACATAAAATGGTAGAAAAGGGGGGATTTTGTGCTTGTTGCATTGACGGAGAAACAAGAACCATTTGTGCTTCATTCTAATCTTTCTCATGCAGTATTAAGACGATTGAAAGAAGAGAAAACATTTTTTTGCCCCCAATGCGGAGAACCGCTTCAAATGAAACTGGGGACCATTAAAATGCCTCATTTTGCCCACTATTCAAAAAGCCAGTGTGAATCCCGATTTTCAGAAGGAGAGACCTTCCAACATTTGCAAGGAAAACAGCAGTTATATGAGCTGTTTAAAACCCTACAACTTTTTGTTGAACTTGAGCCGTATTTAAAAGATATACAACAACGGCCCGATTTATTAATTGTGAAAAATAATACGGCTTATGCAATTGAATTCCAATGCAGCCCCATTAATGGCGAGCGTTTTATAGAACGAAATCAGGGGTATGCGCAAAAAGAAATTGTTCCCATTTGGATTCCTTTAACACCCATTCAAAAAGTAAAACAATCCCGCTTTCAAAAAATCACCATTTCCCATCAGCTCCAACTTTTCAGGAATGGTCAACATCAGCCTAGATATATCATGACCTATCATCCTTCAACTAAACAGTTTTATTATTTCTCCAACCTCCTTCATTTAAATGGAATCAGTTTTATCTCTAAAATTAGCCGAATCCCTTTGCTTCAACAGCATTTTCCATTTTATCAACCCAAGCCTTTAACAACCGATGAATTTTCCTTTATATATAAAGCATACCATCAATTTATAAAAGAATTTTTACAAAGAAGGGTTTTACTTAGCCGCAAAGGTGTCAATGATTTATTTTTGAGAAGCCTTTATGAACTTCGCTTAAATTTTCAAGAACTACCCAACTTTCTTCGAGTTCCGGTGTTCGGCAGCGAAGTGATGAAAGAGTGCACCGTTGAATGGCAAACGGAACTTTTGTATTTTCTTCATTTATGCGGCATCAGAGTAAATGCGGTGAATGAACAGACGATTGCTGAATTTCTCCGGTGGTCTAATCGAGAATGCAGCAGCGAAGCCCTTCAGTTAGTCCTTCAATACACAAACCTTCTGAAGGAATTAAGGGTAGAGAATGCGAAAAGTTCCGTAAAGGATGGGCATCTGAAAGATTTGCTATATAGGCAATTTCTTGCAACAGAAGGTAAATATTGAGAAAATATGGATGATAAAAAATTTATTATTACGGGGGCATTGCTATGGCAAAAAAACTAATTACACGTGAAGAAGTGCCTGTGGAACTGACATGGGATTTAACTACGATTTTCCCTTCAGACGAGGCATGGGAAGAAGAGTTTAAAGAGCTTGAACAATTAATTCAAGAAGCAGAAAAACATAAAGGGAAAGCGACAGAAAGCGCAAAAGCTTTATATGAAACATTGCAATTCAGCGATAAAATTTCAGAACGCTTTGGCAAGCTTTACGTTTATAGCCATTTAAAACATGATGAAGATACAACGAAAAGCAAATATCAAGCGATGGAAAGCCGCGCGCGTTCGCTAGGTGCAAAAATCAATGCCGCATGGTCTTTCTTGACACCTGAAATTTTAACGTTATCGGAAGAACAAATTCAGCAATATTTGGATGAATATGAACCATTGCGCCTTTATACGCAAATGTTTAAAGAATTAAACTTGCAGCGTCCGCATGTGTTATCGGCGGATAAAGAAGCGATTTTAGCTCAATTTTCCGAAGTGACAAGCTCTCCAGGTACAACATTCAGCGCTTTAAACAATGCGGATTTAGAGTTTCCGGTTTTAAAAAATGATGAAGGCGAAGAAGTGCAGCTTACCCATGGAAACTACATCACATTTTTAGAAAGCGAAAACCGGGAAGTAAGAAAAAATGCCTTTAAAGCGATGTATGATACTTACGGCAAATTCATTAACACCTTTGCATCCACTTTGGCAGGCAATGTGAAAGCGCACAATGTGTATGCACGAATCCGCAACTACAATTCTGCCCGTCATCGTGCGCTTAGCAGCAATAATATTCCTGAAAAAGTGTACGATCAATTGATTGAAACGATTCATGAATATTTGCCAGCCCTTCACCGCTTTGTAAAGGTTCGCAAAAAAGCGCTGGAACTCGATGAATTGCATATGTATGACTTGTTTGTTCCCCTTGTGAAAAAAGTGAAAATTGATATGCCTTACGAAAAGGCAAAAGATATTATGGTAAAAAGCTTTGCTCCATTAGGGGAAGAATATCAATCTATTGTTCAAAACGGGTTGGACAGCCGCTGGGTAGATGTGATGGAGAATAAAGGAAAACGAAGCGGCGCCTATTCATCAGGGACTTATGGAACAAATCCATATGTGTTATTGAACTGGCAAAACAATATCGACAACTTATTCACATTAGCCCATGAATTTGGACACAGTATGCACAGTTACTATACGCGCAAAAACCAGCCATATCCTTATGCGGATTACTCCATTTTCGTTGCGGAAGTGGCTTCAACTTGCAACGAGGAGTTATTATTTGACTACTTATTGAAAACTACTAACGATAAACAAATGAAACTTTACTTGCTCAACCATTGGCTCGACAGCTTTAGAAGCACCGTATTCCGTCAAACAATGTTTGCGGAATTTGAACATATGATTCACGAAATGGATCGCAACGGGGAAGCCATCACAGCTGAACGGTTAACGGAAATTTATTATGATTTGAATAAACTATACTTCGGTGAAGAAATGACAGTGGATGAGGAAATCGGCTTAGAATGGGCAAGAATTCCACACTTCTATTACAATTACTATGTATATCAATATGCAACAGGGCAAAGTGCAGCGGTTGCATTAAGCCGACAAATCTTAGAAGAAGGAAAACCGGCAGTGGACCGCTACATCAACAATTTCTTAAAAGCTGGATGCTCCGACTTCCCAATTGAAGTATTGAGAAAAGCAGGGGTAGACATGGAATCAAGGGAACCAATTGCCCAAGCTTGCCAAGCTTTTGAGGAAAAATTGAATGAATTAGAGTCTCTGTTATTAAAATAGTGATTTTTCCAGATTTCACATCATGCGCTTAGTGAAAATGCTTCAAAAGGAAGTGGTCTTCTCTTTTGAAGCATTTTTTTGTTCCATCAATATTTTTATAATATAATAATTTAAGATTGAAAATTTTGTAGATTGTGAACGAAATTTGAAGGGGACAAACCTAAAATTAAAGGTCATTTTTTCTTAATATTTCTGTATTTTTTGAAAGGTGGATGAAAGTGTTTACAATATGTCGAATTTGTGAATTTCGATACATATCTATTGCACAAATTATTATTCCATGATAAATTATAAAACGTGAAATAAATCACATATCAAACATACACCCCTTTGTTTGAACGTGAACATTTCTCCCATCCCCTTTGTGTAAAGAGGCATTTGCAATTGCAAATGCCTCTTTTACATTTTCTCCCCATTGTCTAAAAGATTCTTTTGATAAAGAAAAAATGCAGACATTCGAAAATGTCTACATTGCATAAGTTCTATCATTATTAAATAATGGTGAAGGATTGCTAGAATGAATAGGACGATTGTTTGAGCCGCCAGAAGGTAACAGCATCGTTGGAAATGCGTTCGATTTTTTGCTGAAGCATCCGTTTTTTCAATTCTCTCTCCGCATCATTCATAGATATCGAATAAATGCTTGCCACTTCATAAGTGGTTAAACAGTGAAAACGTTGGAATAGTTCTTCGAAAGTTGGCAACGGTTTACTAACAATTTCTTCATTGAGCATTTCCTGCAAAATTTGCACGTAAATATCATAGGAATACATTCCGCTGACTTTTAGCCCTTCATCTTCAATACATTCATTAAAGAACACAATGCTTGGAACTTCATCAATTTCCATTTCTCTTGTGATGTATAAATCGCATTGAAAGGCACGCACCGCTTCTTTTGAACCGAAATCTTTAATAAATTCTTCCTGGTCTAGCTTTGCATCCTTTGCAATTTCAATTAAAGCGGTATAGGAATGAACATTTTTTGTTTCCAGTAATGCATGTTCCTGAAGCTTACGAATGTATCGATTAGCAGCTTTTTTTCCTTGCAATTCTGCTGCTTTGATTGCAAGTGAGGGTAAGGCAGGATGAGTAATATCAATATCCACATCAGCACCTGTCAAGCACCCTTTAATGCGTCGAGTTACACAGTTTAAAGCTGTTAATTGTGTGCTTAGTACATATCTCCAAGTGAAATAATGTTCATATTCCAATTGGAGCTTTTTTAACATCGACTGCAGTTTGAAGGCATTTGGACAAAGCGGGTCAATAAAAATGTAAAGTTCAATTGGTTTTGTCGTTTTCTCGGATGCTACGGGTTCTGACAAAAGCTGGATATTATTCAATCGAATCCCCCCTCATCCTCGTTCGGTGAATTAATCATATGATGCGCTGTTAATACGAGACGTTGAAAATATTGTTCACGAAATGGTCCTTCCAGTCCAACTTCATCCATCGCTTCACTCATGCATTCCAACCAAGCCTGCGCATGATCAGGCGTAATTTTAAACCGCATATGCCTTGCTCTCATCATCGGATGACCATGTTCCTGTGTATATAAATTCGGTCCGCCTAGATATTGGGTTTGAAATTGAATTTGTTTGCGGATCGTTTCTGTTAAATCATCAGGAAAAATAGGGCGGAGTAATGGATGTTTGTCAACCCGTTTATAAAAAGCGTGAATCAGTTCTTTTAATTTTTCAGCACCAATTTCCTCATAAGGAATCTTGTATTTTTGATTCATAGGTGTAAACTCCTTTATCCACTTTTCCGCATATGCGAAATTGTGACCGAAATCTGAAGACCTTTCTTTGATATTAAACATTCTAACAACGACAAGGCATTTTCTCAAACAAATCGCTTAAAGCAAGTAATGATAAATTAGGAGAAATCTAGAAAATGAAGCAAGTTTATAAATTTCTATAGTAATTTAGTACTTTCTTTACATAGTTTTGAGTTTCTTTAAATGGCGGAATGCCTCCATATTTTTTTACATTACCTGGCCCCGCATTATAGGCGGCTAAAGCCAATTCCACGTTATCGTTAAATTGATCGAGCATTTGGCGCAAATATTTTGTCCCGCCCATAATATTTTGTTCAGGGTCTGTTAAATTGGAGATTCCTAAATATTTCGCTGTGCCAGGCATCAGCTGCATCAATCCTGTGGCCCCAGCAGAACTGACCGCATTTGGATTGAAATTGGATTCTTGTTTAATCACGGCAAGAATTAATTTTTCCGGAACCCCATATTTAGCAGCAGCCTTTTGTACAATATCAAGATAGTTGCTATTCGTTGAAACGGTTCCGGCTGTTTCAGTTGTGGATGAACCATTGTTTAAAAGTTTTTCGTAGGCTTTTGTTATGTAATAATTTGGATTTGATAATAGATAATTGGATAAATAATCTTTTACATCATTATCTAATCCATTTGATGTTGAAAAGTCGCCAATCGCTTCTAAAACGGCTTCTTCCGAGTTGTCGCTTACTTCCGATTGGGATAAAATGTCGGTTAAAATTTCTGCGAATAAGCTGTCTCCGTTTGATGAATTGACAGAAGAGCTGTCAAGAGAACGCAGCGCATCAATTTCTAAAATGGTTTTCATCATTGCAGTGTCCATTCATTGTTCCCCCTTTCTCTCTTGGAAAGCTTTCATAAACCGTGCGATTTTTTTGTCAGCCGTTTGGATATGGATGTTTCGTTCTTTTAAGAATGATAAAAATCGTTCTTTCCCTAGAGAGGAATCTTTTGTTTCATATTCTACCTCATAATCGTCGCAGTGCAAATAGAAGGAGTGATCAAAAACAAGGATTCCATCTTGATATGGAACTTCCACCCGATCCGTTGTTAATGTGCCAAAAGGTTTTAATTCTTCGATTGGCACCTGCAATTGGATTAGCCGCTCTTTGACAGAAGGGGCTGAAAAACCTTTTCCTGCAAGCATTTCATCCCTTTGCTGTTCCGTTAAAACATCCGTTGTTTCCAGATGGATGTGTTCAGCTGTTTGCTCCTTTAAAGTGCATACAATTTTTTGATTTTGTTCCCGTATGCGAAGAGCGCTAGATAATTTTTTTAAGTGCCATTCGTTTGTATCAAAGTAATGGTTCACTTGCTTGTGGATTTGGTGAGGTTCAATGTTGAATTCTTCCAATAATTGTTCATATTGTTCTTTCGTTAAAACATTTTTAAATTCAATTTCGTATTCTTGGCTCATTCGATTTTCCCTTTCATTGATGGATTTTCGAAAGCTTTTTATCGAAAAAAGTTCTTGCTATGTTAAAATATGAGAAGAAATGGTTGGAAAGGATTGTTATCAATGCGTAATGTATTTGTAATTGATGATTTTCGTTTGGAAGACGATCATCTTTATTTTAGTTTAAACGAAAGTCATGGTGAAATACAAATTCAGCCAGCTGGACAAGTGTTGACGGATTCCGATTCCATTGCTTTTATCTATGTGGTGGATGAAGGCAACGAATATAGTTATTTGCAATTTCCAAAAAAAGTTTGGAACGCTCTCGTAACGATTTTAAAAACAAAAAAGGATCCGTTTTTAACATTCAAAAATGGTGAATCCATTTTATTACATAATTTTGCAAATGAATTAGAAATGCTCGTTTTTAACATTGAAGGAAACGGCAATTACGGAGAAGACTTTGTGCAATCTGTTGAAGAAACTTTCAAAGAAATTTTGGAGCAATAAATCGTTTTGCATTGAGGTATTGGGGGGATTTAAAATGGGGCAATGGGAACGTTTCTTAGAGCCTTATAAACAAGCAGTAGATGAGTTAAAAGTAAAATTGCGCGGAATGCGGTCCCAATTTACAACAGAAGGAATGACATCACCTATCGAATTTGTTACTGGCCGGGTAAAACCATTGGCTAGCATATATGATAAAAGCATTGTAAAAGGTGTTCCTTTCGAACCTTCCGATGAATTGGCGAGAGAACTGCAAGATATCGCTGGCATCCGCATTATGTGCCAGTTTGTGGATGATATAGCCACTGTCGTCAATTTAATCCGCCAGCGGGATGATTTAAAAATCATCGAAGAAAAAGATTATATTACAAATAAAAAACCAAGCGGCTACCGCTCTTATCATATGATTGCTGAATATCCGGTGGAAACGGTAAAAGGCAAGAAAACGGTGCTTGTAGAAATTCAAATTCGTACATTGGCTATGAATTTTTGGGCATCAATCGAACATTCTTTAAATTATAAATATAAGGGCGATTTTCCAGAAGAAATAAAATTGCGATTGAAACGCGCCGCCGAAGCAGCCTTTCAATTGGATGAAGAGATGTCATCCATCAGACATGAAATTCAGGAAGCCCAGGCTTTTTTTAGCGAAAACAAGGAAGCGCAAAACCCAAAGATCCGAGAGGAAAAGGAGCGTGAATAGTTTGAAGTTTTCTATTCAATCACGCAATGATTCTCAGTCAAATGAATTAAAGGAATTGGCAACGAATTATCTGCAAGATTTTGGCCTGATTTTGGATGAAAAAGAACCGGATATTGTGATATCCATTGGCGGGGACGGCACCCTTTTGCATGCTTTCCACAATCATATCAATCGTTTGGATAAAGTGGCGTTTGTAGGGATTCATACAGGCCATTTAGGATTTTATGCCGACTGGAAACCATCTGAATTGGAAAAGTTGGTGTTATGCATTGCAAAAAATCAATATCGTGTCGTTGAATATCCCCTTTTAGAAGTGACTGTATGCAATAGCCAATCCGAAATCAGCACTTATTTGGCGTTGAATGAAGCGACGATTAAATCGCCAAGCGTGACCCTTGTGATGGATGTTTATTTAAACGATCGCCATTTTGAACGTTTCCGCGGCGACGGTTTATGTATTTCCACTCCATCGGGAAGTACCGCTTATAATAAAGCGCTGGGCGGTGCCATCATCCATCCAACTTTGCATGCAATTCAATTGACGGAAATGGCATCCATCAACAACCGGGTATTCCGTACAATCGGCTCCCCTCTCGTCTTACCAGCTCATCACACATGCAAACTGAAGCCAGTCAAACATCAAATGTTTACGATGACGGTAGACCATCTCCAATTAGATCATACGGAATTGGACCATGTCGTTTTTAAAGTGGCGAAAGAGAAAGTGCGATTTGCTAGATTCCGGCCGTTTCCGTTTTGGGAAAGGGTTCATGATTCCTTCATTGCGAGCGAGTGATGCGAATGCCATTTAAATTGCAGTTTCAAGCCATGGAAGATGGAGAGTTGCTTAGAGAGGCGATTTATAAGCAGGAAATTTCAAGCAGAGCGTTGACAGATATTAAATATCGCGGCGGAAAAATTTTAGTCAATGGAGAAGAAAAAAATGTGCGGCACATCCTTTCAAAAGGGGATGAAATTACGATTATTTTTCCAGAAGAACAGGCGAGCGAATCCCTTCAGCCTGAGCATGGAGAACTGAATATCGTTTATGAAGATGAGGCCTTGTTAATCATCGATAAACCGCCGTTTATGAATACCATTCCATCCCGGGAACATCCGACAGGAAGCATCGCCAATTTTGTGTATGGCTATTTCCAAGAACGAGGGATTGACTCTACCATTCATGTCGTCACAAGATTAGATCGGGATACATCGGGCCTTGTATGCATCGCTAAACATCGGCATATCCACCATTTAATGAGTATAGAGCTGCAAAAAGGGCTGATAAAAAAGGAATATGAAGCGATTGTGCATGGGCATATCTCAAAGGATGTTTCCATCATACTTCCCATTGCCCGCAAAAGCTCAAGCATCATTGAACGGGAAGTAAGAAAAGATGGCCAGTTTGCTCATACAGAAGTGAAATTGTTAAAACATTTCCTTTATCAAAAAGAGCCGCTCTCCCATGTTCGAGTACATTTGCATACAGGGAGAACCCATCAAATCCGCGTTCATATGTCACATATCGGGCACCCGCTTGTCGGCGACGACCTTTATGGAGGAAGCAAAGAATTGTACGATCGTCAAGCCCTCCATTGTGTCCATTTGGAATTTTTCCATCCGTTAACCAGGGAAAAAATTATTTTTTCTAGCGAAATAGTTGAATCAATGAAAAAAATAATCCATAATTAGATGTTCGAAGTTTTCGAGCATCTTTTTATTTTTTTAGAAAAAAGGATTTTCATAAAAAATTCTATTGTCGCAAGTACATTTGCAACCTATTATTGAATTGAGGCTTGAGAGGAGGGGGACAAAATGATCGAAGAAAAAGATGAAAGACGGGATGTTTCTTTTAATGAAGATCAATTAATCCGATGGTTAATTGATGAAAATATTGATGAATTCCGGAAAGATTTCTTATCCATGCATGCGTATGATCAAGCAAAATTTTATGTAAAGGTAGGACCTGACATACGCAAGATTATGTATCATTTTTTGTCTCCCGAGGAAATGGCGGAAATTTACGAAGCCATTGAACTTGACGACGAAGAAATTGAACATTTTATTAAAGAAATGGATCCGAATTATGCAGCGAAAATGCTGTCTTATATGTATACCGATGATGTAGTGGACGTATTAAATGAGCTGGACGAAGATGATCGGGACAGTTTTCTTGAATTAATGGATGAGGAAACGGCGGAAGAAATTACTGAACTTATGGGATATGAAAAATATACTGCCGGTTCCCTCATGACAACTGAGTATGTATCCATTCAAGAGAACTCGACGGTGCGTTCAGCCATGAATGTCCTTCGGCGAGAGGCACCCAATGCGGAAACAATTTATTATGTCTTTGTGGTAGATGAAAACCATCGTTTAACAGGCGTCATTTCTTTAAGAGATTTGATTGTTGCCGAAGAAGATACATTGATTCGCGACATTATGAACGAACGGGTCGTATATGCAAAGGTAACAGATGACCAAGAAAAAATTGCCCAAATTTTTAAAGACTATAATTTCTTAGCTTTTCCAGTCGTGGATGAAGACCTTGTATTACAAGGGATTATTACAGTCGATGATATTATCGATGTAATTGATGAAGAGGCAAGCGATGACTATTCCAAATTGGCAGGGATTTCCGATATTGATGATATTGATGCTGGGCCATTTAAAGCGGCTAAGCAGCGTCTACCTTGGCTTGTGATGTTGTTATTTTTAGGAATGATTACAGCATCACTGATGGGACAGTTTGAAGAAACGTTAGAAAAGGTTGCATTGCTTGCTTTATTTATTCCGCTTATTTCCGGAACGAGCGGAAATAGCGGCACCCAGGCCTTGGCGGTTGTTGTCCGCGGGATTGCAACAGGGGAAATTGATGAAAAAAGCAAATTGAAAATGGTATTTCGGGAAATGGGTACCGGTTTGATTACAGGCATTGCTTGTGGATTAATCGTGGTTGGAGTTGTATTTTTATGGAAGCATTCCCTTATGATAGGAATGCTTGTTGGAACCGCCATTTGCTGTTCTATATTTGTTGCAACCATTGCCGGCTCTTTCATTCCGCTACTCATTCATAAAATTGGCATCGACCCAGCCGTTGCCTCAGGTCCGTTTATTACTACATTAAACGACATTACGAGTATTTTAATTTATCTAGGACTGGCAACCTTATTGCTTGGCCAACTTTAAATAAACACAAAAAAATCTGCTCTACATCAAAGGTAGGGCAGATTTTTTCTTATATAAAATTATGTGGGGGGAGTGGACAAAAGGGATTATTTGAATCCTTTGTTTGCGATGGAAATGGATTCAATTTCATTGGCATTGATGGTTGTGATCTCTTTATCTGTACGGATTTGAATCAAAATACCATCTAACCCTTCAATAAAGCCTGTGATTATTTTTCCGTTTGTCAGATGAAAAGTTAAATGGCGCTTTTTTCGTTGAGTCGGTTGGGAAAAATAATGCAATTGTCTTGCAATTACTGGATTTTTAATTCGCGCTCTTCGGGTTATTTCATAAACCGAAGTACTCTCGTCAAGACTTTTTTCCGTCTCTTCATCTGCCTCAATGTAATAAAAGGGAGGAGTTTGAATAAATAGTAATGGCTCTTCCAATCATGCACATCCTTTTTTTCATAAAATATGCGTTTTCGTTTTTTTCGTGACAGCTGTCTAATCTAAATCATATCAGTGAGCCAAATAAAACAAAAAGAAGGAGCGGATTGCCCCTTCTGATTATTTTTTCTTGTGATGAATGTTTAAATTCACATCCGCAACACATTGAATTCCAGCGAAACGGGACAAATCAACTGTTACGCATGTATCTGTTTTCTTGAAGTGATAGAAATCCATCATACCGCTTGCATCAAGTTCTCCGTCAACTACAGAAAGTGGCTCATATGCTTCACTTGTTGGAGCAATGGCTCGGAGCGTTGCACAGCAATCGCCAAACATATCTTCTACTCTAAAGAATGGCGTTTTGTACCATCCATACTCTTTATCAAAGAACATTACTTTAAATGGAGAACCGTCTTCTGTTAATAACATGAATACTCGAGTGTCTGCATGATTGCTGCACTTTTTATTGTTGATTCCTCCAAGCGGCTCTAAGAAGCAGCTAGTTCCGCAAGTATCATCGTCATCATCCACAATATGATTTTGAAGTTCTAAAATTGTCTCTACCACTTCGCAAATGCATCCTTCATGACGACGACTAAAAGATGAACTCTCAAAATGTTTTCTTCCGCAACCCATTATCAATTCACCTCGCTTATTTTTGTTCAATCTACAATATGAAAAAGTGCGAATGACAATCGGGCGATAGTCTATAGGCGGAAATGTTAGGCAGTTTTTCTTGAATAGTTTTTTTTATGAAAACGCATAATGACATTAAAAAGGGGGATGTAACTTGAAAAAATTGGCACTTCCCTTATTGCTGTTGTTTTTTTTAATGGGATGCAACGATGAAAAGACGCTTGAAGTAAATACAACAAGCGGCCAAGAAGCAGAAGAAGTAACGACTATTCTTGAAAATGAAGAAGAGATTTACAGCGGAAGGGCCATTTTTGTAGAAGACCAATTGTTGGTTGCAGTGCAGGCAAAACCATGGCTCGATTATAAAAAAACAAAAATAGAAAAAAATTTAAAAAAGAAGCTGGAAGAACGTTTTCCTGAATACGACATCACAGTTTCCTCGGATTACAAATTGTATTGGGAAGCCAAAAAACTTTTGGATGAAGAAAACAGTGAAATAGTAAAGGAGAAAGTGGAAAAACTAAAAAAACTGAAGAAGGAGGAAACGTAATGAATCAGGAACAATTTGAACAAATTGAACAAGAGATTACACCCAGCACCCCCTATGTAAAGAATGTATTAAAGGCATTTTTCGTCGGCGGCCTTATTTGTACAATTGGACATGCCATTACGTATTTTTACATCATCTTTTTTGATTTTACGGAAAAAACGGTAGGAAACCCAACCGTTGCAACGATGATTTTTCTTTCCATGCTGTTAACAGGGTTTGGATTGTACCAAAAGCTCGGCCAATTTGCAGGAGCGGGAAGTGCAGTGCCGGTTTCAGGTTTTGGCAATGCGGTAATTTCCTCAGCCATTGAACATCGAACAGAAGGATTTGTGCTTGGAGTGGGAGGCAATATGTTTAAATTAGCAGGTTCCGTCATTTTATTTGGCGTTGCTTCGGCCTTTGTCGTTGCTTTAATTAAACTAATTCTTGTTACGATGGGTGTTATCGAATGGTAATTGTATTCCAAAGCAAACCTTCCATTATCACAAGCGCAGCTGTTGCAGGGCCGCTGGAAAGAAAGAGCGTTTTTTATTCTTATTTTGATTCAGTCGTAGAGGATGAACGATGGAATCAGGCGACGAATGAACAAGGAAATGCCAAAATGATTCAAGAAGCTTGTCAAATTATATTGAAAAAAGCGGACTTAAATAGTTTGGATATCGATTTCTTTTTAGCAGGCGATTTGGTGAATCAAATGACGCCAACGAATTTTGCAGCAAAGGAAATTGCTGCGGCATTCATCGGATTGTTCTCTGCCTGCGCAACTTCCGTCTCCTCCGTCATCATTGCATGCTTATTGACTGAATTAGGCGCATCCAAATATGCCATTGCAGGAGCGTCCAGTCAGCACAATTCAACGGAAAGACAATTCCGATATCCCATATATTATGGGTCGCAAAAACCTGCCACTGCTCAATGGACAGTGACGGCAGCGGGATTTGCCTTGATTGGGAAGCATCATCCTAAGTCTCCTTCTGTCGTCGCTGCGACTGTAGGAAAAGTGATTGACTATGGTCAAAAAGATCCGTTCAATATGGGAGCTGCGATGGCGCCTGCTGCATTTGATACGATTAAAAGACATTTGGAGAAGCGAAATCAAAAGATTCAAGATTATGACATGATTATGACAGGCGACTTAGGAAAAATCGGATTGCAAATATTGAAAAGAATGTTTCAAGAGACAGGGGCAAGTGAAGCAGATTGTCAAATTTTTCGCGATGCAGGGGCAGAGTTTTATGGGGAAAATCCATCCTTTTTAGCTGGTGCAAGCGGTGCAGGTTGTTCCGCATCCGTTTATTTCAGCTATGTGCTCCAGCAATTAAAAGGTGGACGGTTTAAACGGGTATTGCTTGTTGCAACTGGGTCCCTTCATTCTCCTTTGACCTTTCAGCAAGGCGAGACCATTCCTTGCACTGCCCATGCAATTGAAGTGACGATGGAGTGAGAAACAATGATATTGATGGATTTTCTTCTTGCATTTATTGTCGGTGGGATTATTTGCGCAATTGGACAAATCTTAATGGATGTAGGGAAAATGACGCCTGGAAAAACCTTATCCATTCTTGTTGTTGCAGGTTCCATTATTTCCGGATTAGGCTGGTATCAGCCGTTAATTGATTTAGCAGGTGCTGGAGCGACGATTCCGATTACTTCTTTCGGACATTCGCTGACACAAGGAGCGATTGCTGAAGCTGAGAAGCATGGTTGGGTGGGCGTTTTGACCGGCATGTTTGAAGTGACAAGTTCTGGAATCAGTTCTGCCATCGTTTTTGGTTTTTTAGCTGCATTACTTTTTAAATCAAAAGGAAAAGTGAATTAGACGAATACCCCTCCTCGCAGTTGCAGTGGCGCATACACTACAACTGTATAGAAAGGAGGGGATTTTTTATGTGGGAAAAATGCGGATGCCAACCTCAGTATAGTCAAATGAGCCCTATGCCAATGAGCCCTATGCCAATGAGTCCTGTAGACCTTTGCGGACCATCTTATGTAAGTCCTGCATATTATAAAGGAAAATGCAAATACAACGGTGACCTCTTTGTATTAATCGTTGTATTATTCATCTTATTAATTATCGTGGGCAGCTGTAGTAAGTGGTAAGGAGGGGAGCCATGAACCATTTTTTTAAACAAATCGAAAGAAAAACAGGCGTAAGCATGGAAGAAATTTTTGCACTAGCGAATGCAATACAGCATGCCGATTTTACAAATGAGAAACAAGTGCGCAAAATTGTGCGCCGGGTAAGTCAAGTAGCCAATAAGCCGATTACGAAAGAATTGGAAGATCAAATTGTTCAATCGATTATCCAAAACGGAGAATCCATCGATTTAAATAGTATTCAAAGAATGTTGGGCTAAAAAACGGGGCTGTCTTTCAAATGGAAGACAGCCCTAAATTATTTGCATGATTATAATGCTCCTGTTAATTTATAAGTTTCGTAAGTTGTCCAAGAACCATCTTCCAATTGATAAATCAAGTGAATACGGTCAATTTCTTCTGTTTCATTGATGCCAATCATTCTTAATTGCTGATAAATATCGTCATGTTCCGTTTCAGTCAAATCTCGGCCAATGGTAATATGAGGAATAAAAACATGCTTGGGATTTCCAATGTTGATTTCATGATATAAATCATCGTGTATGTTTTGTAATTGTTCTGTCAGTTCAATTTTAAAATAGATGACGTTCGTTGTTGGAAAAAATGAACTGATTTTCGAAGCATGAATTTTAAGCGGTCCATATTTTCCTGCGATGGATTTGATTTTATATGAAATGTCAGCAAGCTGTGATTCATCCGCTTCAAAAGCTTCTTTTAAGGTAATATATGGAGTAATTTTTGCATAGTGGGAATCATAGCGCTTTCGGTACGTATTCGCCAAATCCTGCAGCCTTTTTGATGGAAATGCCACTACACTTAACTTCATCCGCCTTCCTCCCTGAACGCAAATTTTTCTTAAGTATAGCAAATTCTGCTCGAAAGATACACGATTTTTTAGATTCCGAAAGTTTTAGAAAGGGCTCTTTTTAAATCTGGTTTCCAAGCTTTCCAATTATGATTGCCGTCTAATTCCTCATAAAACATATGCTGATAATTTTTTGCTAGAAGCAATTCATGCAATTTGCGATTCGGAGTCAGGAAATCTTTTAATTCTTTATAAAATGTAATCGCTTTCAATTCCTGCTCTCCAACCGTATGATAAATCATCAAAGATTCACGGGTTTCTGTTTCTTCTACAATCTTTAGTACATGCTCATCCACATATGGGGATTGTAAGATGACTTTGCCAAAAATATTTGGATATTTTAAAGCAGCAAGCAAGGAAACCGTTGCAGCCATGGAGTCGCCAATTAACCCGCGGCATGAACTAAGTTCCGTTGTTGAATATTCCCTGTCAATAAACGGTACAAGTTCATGGGCTAAAAATTTTAAATAGGCTTCATGTTTCTCTCCAGTAGGCAGGTATTTTCTTTTGCGATCCAGCGCATCCTTGTAAGGAATACCTATAATAATCAAGTTTTCAATTTCATAGTTTTCGATTAATTCATCTGCCGCATGAGAAATTCCACCTAATTGGAAATAATCCTTTCCATCTGATGCAATTAAAGTGTTATATTTATTAAGTGGGGTATAATTGGCTGGAATGTATACAAATAATTCCAAATGCTCCTCTAGGAATTTACTGTAAAATGTAATTTCTTGAATTGTTCCTTTTTCCACCTGAAGTCCTCCTCTAAAGCACCGTTCATAATTGTATCATAACTAGAAAATATTATGTATTATGAAATAAACGAATATTTTTACGATGAAAATAGAAAAAATTAAACAAAGTGAGGATTCAGCAAATGCAAGGAAACAAACGTGTTCATTCAAATGATGTGACAAAAGCAGCTAAAAATGCATTGGCTAGAAGAGGAGTAAAAATTGAAGATATTGCTGAAATCGTATATGAAATGCAATCACCATATAATCATGGTTTGACGCTGGAACATTGCATTCAATCCGTTGAGCGCGTCATTATGAAGAGGGAAGTTCAACATGCGGTTTTGGTTGGGGTGGAATTGGACGAATTAGCAGAGAAAAAAATGCTTTCTCAACCGCTGCAAACCTTAGTTGAAAATGATGAAGGTTTATTTGGCGTTGATGAAACCATTGCCTTAGGCTCCGTATTAACTTATGGAAGCATTGCCTTAACAACCTATGGCCATTTGGATAAAAATAAAATCGGCATCATCAAAAAATTGGATACGAAATCAGGCAAAGGCGTTCATACCTTTTTAGATGATTTAGTGGCAGCCATTGCTGCATGTGCTGCGGGCCGCATCGCCCATAAAATGCGGGACCTAGAGGAAGAAGGAGAAACATTCCGCAGTGTACCTCCAAAAGAATTAGGGCCAGAAGGAGAAATGCTGCCTGTAGATGATGAGCCGTAAACACACAATAAACAGGCTGGGCAAGTTGAATCCCAGCCTGTTTTCATTTATCTCAATTTAATTCTCCATTTCCTTATCCTCTAAATTTTCTTCCTCTTCTTGAAATGGGTTTTTGAAATATAAAAACGACTCATCCTCTAATTGATGAATTTTTTCTTCATTGATTCCGATTGCTAATGGTCCTGAAAAAATATCTTCCCACCAGTATTTAGTCGAAATCATATCATTTGCCCCCTCTTCAGTAAAATTCTTGTGAAGACTGCTTTTTTGTAAACATTTTAAATAGTAGTTCTTCAACAAGTTGTAGTAATATTACTGTAGTTAGTATGGACTGAAAAAAATATTTTATAAATTTGGGAGGGACATAATGAAAATTCAGGCGCATGATGTTGAAATGATGATTCGTGAGCAAAAAGATTTTTTTTATTCCGGTCAGACGAAAGATATTGAATTTCGAAAAAAGCAATTGAAAAAGTTGAGAAGTGCCATCATAAAACATGAAAAAGAAATATTAAAAGCATTACATCTGGATTTAAGAAAAAGTGAATTTGAAGCGTATTCCAATGAAGTAGGGTTTGTATTAAACAGCATTCAATATATGCTCAAATCCATTGATGAATGGGCAAAACCGGTGGAAGTAAAAACACCTCTCCATTTTCAGCCGGCCAAAAGCTTCATTGTTCGGGAACCATATGGCGTCGTATTAATCATCGGGCCATTTAACTATCCGTTTCAATTAGTAATGGAACCACTCATTGGAGCAATAATTGGAGGAAATACGGCCATCGTAAAACCTTCCGAATCTTCCATCCATACAACACAAATTATTAAAAAAATAATCGAAGAAACCTTTGAACCCAAATATGTGAGAGTGGTGGAAGGAGAAAAAGAAGAAGTAAATCTTTTAATTCACGCGCCTTTTGATTACATTTTCTTTACTGGTAGTGTGTCCGTTGGAAAAATTGTCATGCGCGCTGCTAGTGAGAGACTGACGCCAATCACTCTGGAGCTGGGAGGAAAAAGCCCTGCGATTGTGGAGAAAAGCGCAAATCTTGAGGTTGCGGCCAAAAGAATAATTTGGGGAAAATTTAATAATGTTGGACAAACTTGTGTGGCACCGGATTATATATTAGTTCACTCCTCTATTTATGACCGTTTTATGAAAAAATTAAAGAAAACAATAGTGGAGTTTTATGGAAAGGACGCGCAAACGAGCAAGGATTATGGACGAATTATCAATGAGCGGCACTTTGATCGCTTAGCAAAACTGCTGCAGGCGGAAAAAGAGAAGATTGTTTTCGGGGGAAGAGCCGATCGAAAAGATTTATACATTGAACCGACGATTTTCGAAGTGGATTGGGATAGCCCGTTGATGGAAGATGAAATTTTTGGACCATTGTTACCGGTTATCCGATATGAAAATCTTAACGCAGCTTTTGAGGAAATCCGAAAATTGCCAAAACCTTTAGCGGCTTACTTCTTTTCTGAAAATGAAAAACAGATAGAATCCTTTTTGCAGGAATTACCTTTCGGCGGCGGCTGCATCAATGATACAGTGACGCATGTGGCCAATCATTATTTGCCTTTTGGCGGGGTTGGACCTTCTGGCATGAACAGCTATCATGGAAAAGCAAGTTTCGAAACCTTTACCCATGCCAAATCCATCATGAAGCGTTCTTCAAAATTTGCGAATAATTTATTATATCCACCTTATAAACAAAAGGTGAAATTAGTTCGGAAAGTGTTGAAATAAGCAAAAATGAGAAAAATATAGATTAAAAATTCTAAACTGCTGCATAGCCATCAAAAAATTCGACAATGGGAAAAAATTTGCATTTTCTACAAATTCCTCTTTGTCGAATATTATCTATTTTTGTTATGATTGTTATCATTAAGAGATATAAATCGAATGAAAATCGTTGCAAATAAAAAGTTTTCATCGAAACTTACCATTGCTTAATACGGAGGAAGAAAGATGATTACAGAAGAAATATTAAGTGTCATTCCATTAAAACAGGTGATTGGCCAATTGCCAAATACCATTAAAGATATTTCGGATGACTCTAGAAGTGTACAACCAAAAAGTATGTTTGTATGCATTAAAGGTTATACAGTCGATGGACATGATTTTGCCCAAGATGCGGTCAATCAAGGGGCAACGGTAGTGGTCGCAGAAAGACCGTTGCAGCTTGAAGGGAATGTGGCGCAAGTGATTGTGCCGGATACGAATCGTACATTAGGGCTTATAGCTGCCAAATTTTTTGATTATCCATCAAAAGATTTGACGATGGTGGGTGTTACTGGAACAAACGGAAAAACGAGCGTGTCGAATATCGTCCATCAAATGTTCGTTGGATTAGGGGAAAAATCAGCTTTATCCGGTACCATTGGCTTTAATTTAAATGGGGTGCTTTATGAAACGGAAAATACGACAAGCGATGCATTAAGCACCCAACAAATGATTTTCCGGGCGAAAATGGAAGGTTGTCATTCCATGGTCATGGAAGTTTCCTCCCACGGCTTATCATTAGGAAGACTTGCTGGGGTTGATTTCGACGTTGCGGTCTTTACAAATTTAACCCATGACCATTTGGATTTCCATGGAACAATGGAAGAGTACGGCTATGCAAAAGGTTTATTATTTTCCCAATTAGGTCAAGATTTGACGAAAAATAAATCAGCCGTATTAAATGCAGATGATCCGTGGTCCAAAAAATACGAAAGCATGACGCCTTATCCCATTTGGACATATGGTTTGAAAAACGATGCTCATTTCCGAGCAGAAAATTGTGAATTCAAGGAAGATTCTACTTCTTTTGACATGATTACGCCCGAAGGAACTTTTCCTGTGACAATGCAGCTTTTAGGAGAATTCAACGTATATAATGTTTTAGCGGCCGTAGCAGTTTTATATTCACGGGGCTATCCAATCGATGCAATTGTAGAGCAGGTTGAAGAGTTAGTGCCAATTCGCGGGCGCATGCAAAAAATTAAAACGGACTTGCCTTTACATATTTTCATCGATTATGCCCATACGCCAGATGCTATTGAAAAAGCCATTGATGCGGCCATGCCGTACAAAAAGCCTGGAAATAAATTAATTTTCCTTGTCGGAACAGGCGGCAACCGCGATAAGTCAAAACGCCCTGCCATGGCAGAAAAAGCGTCAAGAGCAGATTATGTTGTATTAACAACTGATGACCCTCGCTTTGAAGATTACGACAGCATTACAGGGGATTTGGCAAAAGGGATGCTTCATGAAAATTACGCCTGCATTGGCGACCGGGCGGAAGCTGTACGCCATGCTATATCTGTTGCTGAGCCGGGTGATGTTATTATCTTTGCAGGAAAAGGTCATGAAGACTATCAAATCATCGGCAATAAAAAATATCCGCACAGCGATGCCGAAATTGCCATCGAAGCGGCAAAATTAAAATTTGTAAAATAAAAAGTATGGTCGAATAAATAAAATTGTGTACTTTTCATGTTCCATTTTTGAACTGTCGATTTGAGTGAAGGCGGCGACTCCTATTACAAATGTCCGCCGAAACGAAAAATCGACATTTTTTCTTTAGCCCATTTTTAAATGTTTTCATAAAAAAATAGGAGAGAATTATAAATAGAAAATGGTTGTCGAATGATGGATGATTCTTATATTATTGTTTACGTATGAAAAAAGGAGACGTAGAATAAAATGGATTCAAAATTAAAACAAGAAATTTTATCTCGCCGTACATTTGCAATTATCTCCCACCCGGATGCGGGGAAAACAACTTTAACGGAAAAACTTTTGCTTTTTGGTGGAGCCATCCGTGCTGCCGGTACAGTTAAAGGAAAAAAGACTGGAAAATTTGCGACAAGTGACTGGATGGAGATTGAAAAACAACGGGGAATTTCCGTTACATCTTCAGTATTGCAATTTGATTATGACGGGTATCGGGTGAATATTTTGGATACACCTGGCCACCAAGACTTCTCTGAGGACACATACCGCACGTTGATGGCCGTGGACAGCGCCGTCATGGTGATTGACGCGGCAAAGGGTATTGAATCCCAAACAATCAAATTATTTAAAGTTTGCCGCATGCGGGGGATTCCTATTTTTACTTTTATTAATAAATTGGACCGCCAAGGGAAAGAACCCCTTGAATTGATTGAAGAAATTGAAGAAGTGCTTGAAATTAAAGCCTATCCAATGAACTGGCCAATTGGGATGGGGAAAGAATTTTATGGTATTTACGATCGCTTCCATAAACGGGTAGAGCAATTCCGTGTAGAAGATAACAACCGTTTTTTACCGTTGGACGAAAATGGCGAACTTGCTGTGGAACATCCGATGAAAGAAACTTCTTATTACCAGCAAGCAATGGACGATATCCAACTTTTAAATGAAGCGGGAAATGAGTTTTCAGAAGCTGAGATTCGCCGCGGAGAATTGACACCGGTATTTTTCGGTTCTGCTTTAACTAACTTTGGCGTGCAAACTTTTTTAGAAACATATTTACAATTTGCCCCTGCTCCACAGCCGCGGTTAACAGAAGATGAACAGTTAATCGACCCATTGGAGTATGAGGAACTTTCCGGTTTCATTTTTAAAATTCAAGCGAATATGAATCCAGCCCATCGCGACCGAATTGCCTTTGTGCGCATCGTTTCCGGCAAATTTGAACGGGGCATGAACGTGACTTTAGCCCGTACAGGCAAAACGTTTAAAGTAACCCAATCCACGCAATTTTTAGCGGAAACCCGCGAAACAGTAGACGAAGCGGTAGCAGGAGACATTATTGGGCTTTATGATACAGGAACGTATCAAATTGGCGATACGATTGTAGGCGGAAAGAAATTATTCCAATTTGAAAAACTGCCGCAATTTACGCCGGAACTTTTTGTGAAAGTTAGCCCGAAAAATGTGATGAAATCGAAACAATTCCATAAAGGGATTTTGCAGCTTGTGCAAGAAGGAGCCATCCAATATTATAAAACCCTCCATACAGAGGAGATTATTCTTGGTGCGGTTGGTCAGCTGCAATTTGAAGTGTTCGAACATCGGATGAAAAATGAATATAATGTAGAAGTGGTCATGCAGCCAATCGGTTCTAAAATTGCCCGCTGGATCAAAAATGAAGAAGATGTCAAAGACTCAATGAATTCATCCCGTTCAATGCTTGTAAAAGATCGTTTTGATAATCTTGTCTTTTTATTTGAAAATGAATTTGCATTGCGCTGGTTCTCTGAAAAGAACGAGAACATTCAATTATATAGTTTGTTGTAATGGTTTTGGAGCGAATGGAGAATGATTCCGTTCGCTCTTTTTTCATCCTATAGCAAAATCCCGTTAAAGTGTATAACTTTCTAATAATGGGTATAGGATTAGCAAAAAATAGAAACCTATTGCTCGACAAAAGGAAAATATGCACTTTATCAAGAATAAATAATTATTAGGAATTTGGGGATGGAGGAAAGATTGATGGCAGTACATTTTTTCACAGGTTTTCCTGGGTTTATCACAAGACAGTTAATTCGCGAAATGTTTGAAAAAAATGTGACGGATTCTGTATATGTGCTTGTTTTGAAAACGGAAAGAATGAAAGCGGAAACGGTAAAGGAAAATATATTAAAAGCATTTCCTGAAAAAACTATTGAAATCATTGAAGGGGATATTACGCTGCCAAATTTAAATCTTCAGGAAGACACGATAAAAAAATTAAAAGATGAAGTCCACTATTTTTGGCATTTAGCGGCGATTTATGATTTAGCCGTACCGAGGGATGTGGCATGGACGATTAACGTGCATGGCACTTCCCATGTCAATGAGTTTGTTAAAACATTGCCCCATTTGAAGCGCTATATGTATTTCAGCACGGCTTATGTGGCAGGCAGAAGAGAAGGAGTACTTCTTGAAGAGGAATTGATTCGCCCGGAATCTTTCAAAAACTATTATGAAGAAACAAAATTTGAGGCAGAACTTTTAGTAAGGGATTTAATCAGTGAAGTGCCGTTAACAATTATTCGTCCTGGAATTGTGATTGGGGATTCGAAGACAGGTGAGACCAATAAATTTGACGGTCCATACTTCTTTTTAAATTTAATTGACCGCTTAAGTTTCCTTCCTTTAATTCCGTACATTGGAAAGTCTGATGCGCGCATTAATGTTGTGCCTATCGATTATATAAGAAAAGCAGTCATCTATCTTTGTCATGATGAGGAGGCAATCGGCAAGACCGTCCATTTAACCGATCCAAATCCTCATCCTGTTCAAGAAGTGTATAGGACCATGGTGAAAGAAATGACAGGGAAATTCCCGAAAGGTAGAATCCCTCTTTTCCTTGCCAAAACCGCTTTGGAATTAAAGAGTGTTCGAACAATGCTCGGGGTTGAAAAGGAAACCATTGATTACTTAACATGGAATGCATCCTTTGATTGCTCGATTGCCAAAGCCCTTTTATCAAAAGCGAATATCACTTGCCCGGATTTTATAAAAACAATCCCAACGATGGTTCGATTTTATAAAGAAAATAAACATAACGAACAATACCATATTCCAATCAAATAAAGGAAATCCGTTGCAAAACAATATCGCTACTGCTATACTTAGTTTACGGAAAAATTCATAACCATTGACATTATCAAAGGGGAGTAGCTATAAGTATTTAGCTCGTCTAAATACTTACTTCATATTCGTCATTACATGGCATTTGCCATCGGATATGAAAGCAAATTCGACCATTTGCTTAGCAAGACCTTTGCCTATTAAGGGCAAAGGTCTTTTCTTTTGCAAAAAAATGGTTATTACCTTTGATATTAAAAAAGATTCCGGTTGGGTATACAAACATTAAGGAGGAGTCATTTGTGGAAGCAATTCTTTTAGAATATTTGTGGGTTTTAGTCGTTCTCATTGTGTTGGAAGGATTATTGGCCGCAGATAACGCAGTTGTAATGGCGGTAATGGTCAAACATTTACCGGTCGATATGCAGAAAAAAGCTCTGTTTTACGGGCTGTTTGGGGCGTTAATATTCCGCTTTACTGCGTTATTTTTAATTACAATATTAGTGAACTATTGGGAAATCCAAGCAATCGGTGCCGCTTATTTATTGTTTATTGCTGCCAAAAATATTTACGAAAAGAAATATAAAAAAGAAGAAATAGAAGAAGAAATTGAAGTGCACACTCAAAAAGGCAAAGGTTTGTGGGCGACGGTATTAAAAGTCGAGTTGGCGGATATCGCCTTTGCAGTGGATTCCATGCTTGCCGCTGTTGCGATTGCCGTCACATTGCCGGAAGTTGGCCATTTCCATATCGGGGGCATCAATGCAGGGCAATTTACTGTGATGTTCCTTGGCGGTATTATCGGGATGATCTTAATGCGATTTGCTGCCCAAGCCTTCGTTAAATTGCTTAATAATTATCCTGAACTTGAAACGGCTGCCTTTTTAATTGTTGGATGGGTTGGTATTAAATTAGTAATATTAACATTATCCCATGAACGAGTTGGCATCTTGCCACATGATTTCCCACATTCAACGCCTTGGGAGTTAACGTTCTGGATTGTATTAGTGGCGATTGCCCTTGGCGGATGGTTTATTAGCGTAGCAAAGAAAAAAAGGAAAAAGTAAAAGAGAGTTAATAAGTGAAGGAACGACTGCAAAGGCTGTTCCTCTTTATTTTCCATAAGATTTTTCTTATACTAATAAAAAGCCTATTTGGAAATAAAAAGAGGGCGAAATTTATGCTACACAAGTCCATTAAAGAAAAGCAAATAACGCCGTTTCAACTGCTTGTTACATTTTATTTTCTTGCAATATTTATATCATTTTTATTGTTGCGGATTCCGGGAGTGTATAAAGAAGGACAAGAGGTATCGGTCCTGGACTCTCTGTTTACTGCAGTCAGTGCAATCAGTGTGACAGGGCTTACGGTGTTTGATCTGTCGGAAACTTTATCTGATTTTGGGGTTATAATTTTAATGATTATCGTCCAATTAGGTGCTATTGGCGTAATGTCCATCGGCACTTTTATTTGGCTTCTTATTGGCAAAAAAATTGGACTAAGAGAAAGACAGTTAATCATGATTGACTTTAATCAAAACCAACTTGCTGGGGTAGTAAGGCTGCTGAAAGAAATCATCAAAATTTTGTTTGTAATTGAAGCAGTCGGTGCCTTCATATTAAGCGTCCATTTTATGAGATATTTTGATTCGTGGTCGGAAGCCTTTAAACATGGTTTGTTTGCGTCTATTACCGCTACGACGAATAGCGGATTTGATATAACGGGACAAAGTTTTCAGCCATTCTACTACGATTATTTTGTCCAATTCATTGCAATGATTTTAATTGTCCTTGGTGCGATTGGGTTTCCCGTGCTTGTAGAAATAAAGCATTATTTAGGGATGAAAGATCCGACTTTTCGTTTTAGTTTATTTACGAAAATCACAACCGTTACTTATGGCGTGTTGTTTCTTGTAGGAACATTAGTCATTTTATTGATTGAGTCTTTTAATACTTTAAAAGGTTTGCCTTGGTATGAAAAAATATTTGTCTCGATGTTTCAATCAATTTCAACAAGGTCGGCCGGTTTAACAACCATTGATGTGGAAATGTTCAATGAAGCGACAAATCTATTCTTAAGTTTTTTAATGTTTGTCGGTTCTTCGCCAAGTTCAGTCGGCGGAGGAATTCGGACAACAACTTTCGCCATTGCAATGCTATTTTTAATTAACTTCGCCAATGGAAGAAAAGAAATACAAATATTTGGGCGAGAAATTTCCATGGAAGATATATTGCGCTCCTTTGCTGTCATTATCTTGGCCACCTTAATGGTATTAATAGCGACAATGTTACTCTCCATTACGGAACCGGATGCAACAACCGCTGAAATTATTTTTGAGGTTACATCGGCTTTCGGAACTTGTGGAATGAGTCTTGGAATTACAGAAAGTTTATCGGCGGCAGGAAAAATAGTTGTTATGGCTTTAATGTTTATCGGAAGGGTAGGATTGCTTTCATTCTTATATACTTTAGGAGGAAAAGCACAAAAACCAAAGTATCGATATCCAGAAGAACGCATCATTATTGGGTAAAGATGCATTCATTGGGAAAAATAGATTGTGTTTTGAAATGCAGGTAAAAGGAATTTCAGGATTTTTTTTGCAGTTTTATCTGCATCGAAAGACCTTAAATTTGTAAAGTCAATCCATTGTGTGGAAGGGGGTGCCTCTTTTTTTGACAAATGCACCTGTATATGAAGAATCGTTTAATATTGGTTGTCAAAAAATGGATAAAAATGAAAAATTTCTAGAAAAGATGAATATTCTTGTCCTTTATATCATAAGTTGTTACAAAAATACATTAAAATAAATAATATTAAGTATAAAAATAGTTAATTTGTATTATTGCGATTTTGGAAATATTTCATCAATAGGTAATTTTATAATAGAGCAATTTGACTAATTGAAACAAAAAAATACCAAAAAAGATTTAAAATTAATAACATAGATTGTCTATTTTTAAAAAATTAGTATATAATGCTTATTTTAAACTCAATTGTTTTATGAAATAATTTTTACGAAAACCAAAATTATGAAAATTTTGTAAAGTTTGAATTGAACGAATATATTTTAGAAATTAATTATAGATAGAAAATTTTTTGCGATAATGCTTGTGGGGAAGGATGGGGGTAAGAATATGAATAACACTACAATGGTACCTCTGTTGGAAGAATTATTCAGATATGATGATGATCCTGTGATCCTTTTAAATACTTCATGCAAAATTGAGTCAATCAGTAAGAAAGCTGCTCAATTATTAAACATAGATGAAGAGATAGGGAAGCCCCTTCCGATGGACGATTTATCCCGCTCAAGATGGCATTCCTTTTTATCGAGAGTTCGCCAAGAGAATTTTTCCTTCTCTTCATTTAATGTAAAAGGCAAAGACTCAGGATATAAAGAAATTAAAGTTTTCGGAATCTTTATAAAAAAGAAGAATTTAGTGTTTCTAAAAATATTGAATGAACAATCCATTCATAATCGGGTTCAATTAGATGGGAGAAGTTTTTTGAATGATTTGCCTTATGGCATCATTTTGTTCAAAGAAGATATGATTAATGAAATAAATTCCAAAGCGATTGAAATGTTAAATATGGATTTAGAAAATATTTCATACTTAACTTTTGATTCTTTTCTAACTCAATATTTCGACTTTGGATATAAAAAAATACAGTTTTTATCAGAATTAAAAACTTTTGGACATGCCACATTCGAAATTAAATGTTTGAACGATGATAACGAAATGTTTTTTACATTAGATTGTAAATATTTCTATTATCTTGATATGGTTGTCGTTTCTGTCATCGATATAACGGAAAAAATCCAGTTAAAACAAAAAGTACAAGAATTAGAACAGCTCAGTGAAATTGGCAAAATGTCTGCAACGATTACCCATGAAATTAAAAATGTTGTGACTTCATTAAAAGGCTTTATGGAACTGTTGAAGTTTAATACGACAGAAGAAGGAAAAAAATATATAAAAATTATTGAATCTGAAATAGAAAGAATGGAATCCATTCTTTCAGAAATTCTTTATTTAGCAAAACCAAGTAAACTTATAAAAGAAAAAATATCACTTCAAGAATTAATCAATGAAGTGATTCAAGTGATGCAGCCTCAGGCATCTTTAAATAATGTAGCCATTCAATTTAACGTCCATGAAAATTGCAATTCTATGATTGTCGGGAATGCCAACCGACTAAAGCAAATGTTTATCAATTTAATCAAAAATGCCATTGAAGTAATGCATAATGGCGGAACGATTAATGTTGAATTGAAAAATATGTACAATAAAATTCAAATATATATCCAAGATCAAGGCATTGGAATTCCAGAAGAACATTTGAACAAGCTATTTACGCCATTTTTTACAACTAAGGAAGATGGAACTGGATTAGGATTATCCCTTGTAAAGAAAGTGGTAGATGAACATCAGGGGAAAATAGCTGTGGAAAGCACTATTGATGTTGGTTCTACCTTTATTTTAGAATTCCCTAACTATACAGACTATTTTACTAAGTTTTATTATGAGAAAAATCAAAAAATGTTGGCTAGCCGCGCGATGAATTCTTTACCATTGGTATAGTACAACTTTGACAAATCTTTTCTTCTATCGCTATAATGCTTTTATAGAGATAGAAAAAAGAGGATGATTTGTCTTGTCGTCAAATGAAATCAAACAATCGCTAAAGTTGTACATTGTTTTATCAAGGGCAAATAAGGCAATTAATGAAGTGACAAATCAGTTTTTTCAGCAAAATGGCATCAATCCAACCGAATTTGCTGTGTTGGAATTGTTATATCATAAAGGTAGACAGCCCTTGCAGAAAATAGGCACAAAAATCTTGTTAGCTAGTGGTTCTATCACATATGTTGTTGATAAACTTGAAAAAAGAGGTTTAATTAAACGGGTTTCCTGTCCATCAGATCGAAGGGTAACCTATGCAGAGATTACCGAAGAAGGCGCGGCTTTTATGGAAAAAATCTTTCCCGAACATGAAAAAAATTTGCACGAGTTAATGAATGCTTTAACACCGGAAGAAAAAGATACGGCGATTGAATTGTTAAAAAAATTAGGGTTATCCATAAAAGATTTGTCATATTGAAAAAAAGGGCTGTTCAGAAAGTCGAACACTTTCGGAAACAGCCTTACTTCTTATAATAATATTCTCTTAAAAACTTTCCCTGCGGTGGTTACAAAACGCGCCTCCTCGTCGCCATTTTTCTGCGGCGAAGTATGTGCTACAGCCGCAAAGGGGGCGTCTTGAAATGACTTTTCAGACGCCTCCTTTTTTGTAATAGAAAATTATTTTTCCTGAATTGTAAGCCCCATTTGAATAAGGGCGTCTTTTAAATCATCATCTTTTTGGTCAAAAACAGTTAAACGAACGAGAAGATTGCCTTTTTCGTATACAATGCCTACAACTTCATCATTATTAATCGTTGCAATATAAGAAGCGGAATTTGTAATGTCAGAATGTTTTTTCACCGCTTCGCTAATATCAAAAGGTTCATAATCGCTGATTGTAGCCATCGTTTCTTCTGTATTTTTCACAAGATCGTCAAAGTTGGCCTCGCTTTTTGGCACCACTTCAATTCGCATGTTAATGGCATCGTTATCTTTTAAAAACAGCAATTCTTTTCCAGGTTCTTCTTTTGTGAGTTCATATCCATCTAAAACTTGAATAGTATATTGTTCTTCTTCTACAATGTTTGTATCTGCAGTATATTCTTTGTTATTAGAAGTGTATTGAATTTGATTCTCAGGTTGAACTGTATCTTCTTGCTCTGCGTTGTTTTCAGTTGCGACTTCTTCTTTTACGGTTGTTGTTTCCTCTTCTGTTTCCTTAGTAGCATCATCTGAATCGATATTTTGTTCTTCGGCTGTCCCGCAAGCAGCAAGCAACAACACTAATAAAAGAGATAAAAATAAAAATGGCAGTTTCTTCATAATCCTTCCTCCTTATTGAGTAGACGTTCTCTGCTTTCTAAAGGTTTCCTTGATTTAATAATGAATGAAAGGAAAAACAATAAACAGCAGCACAATAAAGACTTCATGGGCGACAATCACTAACGGCATGCTTTTTTTCCATTCATATAAAAGACCGAAAATAAGGGATGTGATGAATGCACAAATGACGCCCGGTATAAATCCGCTTAATGCCATTGCCAGAGCAAACAATAAGCTTGTAATGATGCAAGAAAAAATTGGTGAAACGTATTGTTTTAACGCATGTTGAACATAGCCGCGCCAAAACAATTCTTCGCCGATAACGATAATAAAAATGAGCAATAAATAATGCCAAATATTATTTGACCCATAAGTTTCTAAAAATTTTCGAATCTGTTTGATAGAACCATGATCCAAAAATTTTAGAAAAATATAGCCAACTCTTATAATCCCATAGGTAATTGTACCAAAGCCAATTCCAAATAATATATACTTCCAAGTTGGGAGTTCATCTTTGAATTTCCCAAAAAGGATGGAAATAGCGGTACCTACGAGGAGAGTAAAGGTATATAGATGCCAAAAAATATTTTTTTCTTCAAAGGTAAAGTACATGCAAACAAAAATGAAAGCAAGAGAGAGAAGGAGTACAACCGTTTGTCTTGATAATTTCATGTTTATGCCTCCTTTGATATCATATTAACAAAAAAAACTCCCCCTATCATCTTATAACAAATGAAAAGGGGAAGGTTTTTTTATTCAGAATCATCTTTTGATTTTATAATTTTGTAACGTTTATGATTAACCACGGTTTTTTCTTCTAGATCAAGATCTCGATAGTTGGGCATAATAGTTAAATCCACAATCACTGAATTTTCATTTACTTTTTCAACTAAACCACGAAGCCCATTTTTAAATTCGATAATATCTCCCACTTCGGCGATTTTCATAGGCGCATTCCTCCCTTTTTGCTACTATGAAGTTAGTTTGAATGATTATAGAACAAAAGTAAAGGGATTTTCAAATAATTTCGGTATGAAAAAAAGGAGGCTTCCATAGATGAATAAATATAAAAAAATGATTGAAATGCTAAAAAACGGGGAAATAGAAAGTATAGAAATAACGAAAGACGAATTTTGGGAGTTTCGAGAAGTGTTAGTGAACGATGAAAAATTTAAACATTTCCGAGGGGAAGCAAAGCAGGGTGGAAGGGTCATTTATACGTATTCCGAAATACCTCGTGCTTAAATTTTCTTCCTACTCGATTATTAGGGAGGGAATTTGGGATGGAGGAATTATTAATTCAGTTGGAACACCTTCGAGAAAGAATGATACGTTCAGGATTAGAACATGGTTTGCAAGCGCCTAAAACGGTTCAATTAAGTAAACAGCTGGACAAAATTATTAATCAATATATTCAACAAACATTAGTCGCCTTGATGAAAAGATAAAAAATTTTTCAATAATTTGTTATAAAATGCATCAAGTTGGGAAATAGTGATTATTGAACACAGCAACATTCTCATTTTCCCCCTTTTCAAGCAGCAACTTTGCTGCTCTTTTTTTTATATGCTATTGATTATTTCTTTTTTTCATATCAACAATTCCCCATTTATATGGTACATTACAAGAAAGTAGAAATTATACATAAATTTAGAATTGTAGAGGGGTGTTGGATACCGATGAGTCAAAAAAAGATTGCATTTATCGGAACTGGCGTGATGGGTTCAAGCATCGTAAAGCATTTGCTGAAAGCTGGTTATGAAGTTACGGTATATAATCGAACAAAAGAGAAAGCGAATCCATTAATAGAACTTGGCGCTCTCTGGGCAGATACACCTGCTCTTGCTGCTGAGAATAAGGATATCATTTTTACAATGGTCGGATTTCCTAAAGATGTGGAAGACGTATATTTTGGGGATAAAGGAATTTTCCAAAGGGCTAAAGAGGGAGCTGTCGTTATTGATATGACAACATCTCAGCCAAGCCTTGCAAAGAAAATATATGAGGCTGCTAAAGAAAAAGGAATCAAGAGCTTAGATGCACCGGTGTCCGGCGGGGATATAGGAGCGAGAAATGGCACGTTATCTATCATGGTTGGAGGAGATGAAGAAGTTTATAAAGAAATGCTCCCGATTTTTGAGTTGTTTGGTTCCAATATCGTTTATCATGGAGAAGCAGGGGCTGGCCAACATGCGAAAATGTGCAATCAACTGTTGGTAACAACTAACATGATTGGCGTTTGCGAATGCATTGCTTACGGCATGAAAGCAGGATTGGATTTAGATAAAGTATTGCAATCTGTTTCCACAGGCGCTGCAAGCTCTTGGTCATTAACAAATTTAGGGCCGCGTATATTAAAGGGTGACCTAGACCCAGGTTTTTATATCAAACATTTTATAAAAGATATGAAAATTGCATTGGAAGAAGCGGAAAAAATGGAATTGGATTTGCCTGGTTTAAAATTGGCTAAAGAAATGTATGAGACATTGCTTGAAAAAGGGTACGGAGATTACGGTACTCAGGCATTAATCAAATATTATCATATTTAGGACTTATAGATTCATAGACTATAGGGGCGATAAAGCGATTGATTTTTTGCATCATTCTTTTGTAATGGGTGTTTCTACCCGATTTTCTTCGGTCCAAGATGCTCCAATTCTGAAAGAAAAACGAAAAAAAATCAGTTTTATTAAAGGATAGAAGGAAATTGTCGATATTTTTAAGGATATGAAAAAGTGTAATACGATTTTAATGTAAAATTGGCTACTTTTTCCAAATTAATTATGCACTTGTATATAAAAAATAAGTAGTTAAGGTAGAATGGATTATATATTAGAAAGGGATGAGTTCTATGGAGCAAAAAGGTATATTGCTAGAGTCTGGAACGAATGAATTGGAAATTGTTGAATTTGAAGTTGGGTTTAATAAATATGGAATTAATGTCATTAAAGTGAAAGAAATTATACAGCCAATTCCAGTTACAGTTATTCCTCATGCCCATCCACATATTGAGGGAATTATTCAACTGCGCGGAGAAGTATTGCCGGTTGTAGATATGTTGAAAGTACTTGGAGTTCCAAATGGAAAATACAGCGACCAACACAAATATATCGTGGCCGATTTTAACAAATTAAGAGTTGTTTTCCATGTAGATAATGTAACACAAATCCATCGAATTTCATGGACACAAATTGAAAAACCATCAGATATTTATCAAGGAAACACAAACCAAGTCATTGGTGTCGTGAAAATCGGTGAAACAATGATTTTATTATTAGATTTTGAAAAAATCATGTTAGACATTAATCCAGACTCTGGAATCAGTGTGGAACCAGTGAAAAAACTTGGAAAAAGAGAACGTTCAGAGAAACGAATTGTGGTGGCGGAAGATTCACCATTGTTGCGTAAATTGTTAAATGAAACATTAACAGAAGCAGGATATATGAATTTAGAGTTTTTTGAAAACGGGAAAGATGCATATAATTATCTCGAAACTTTATTAGAGAAGAAAGGCGATATCACCAAACAAGTGCAATTAGTTGTGACGGACATTGAAATGCCTCAAATGGATGGCCATCACTTAACAAAACGAATCAAAACCCATCCGGAATTGCAAAAATTGCCAGTTATTATCTTCTCAAGCTTAATTACGGATGATCTTCGCCATAAAGGGGAACAAGTAGGAGCAGATGACCAAGTGTCAAAACCTGAAATTGCGGACTTAGTTTTAAAAATCGATGAATTGATTTTATAATTCAAATTTTAGGTGCCCTACATACATATTGGATTGCCGGAAGCCATCAAGTGCGCCGGCATTTTCTTTTATTGTTAATTCGTTGAACCAACCAGATACATATGGCAAAATATTCATAAAATTTACCCAATCAACAAGGGAGAAGGGACTAAATTTCGTGAATACATTCAATACAGCCATTATCGATATTGGTTCAAATACAATTCGTCTAGTGATCTACAGTTACAGCAAAGAAGCAGGATTGCATGAAATTAGTAATGTAAAAAAAGTGGCAAGACTAAGGAAGCACCTTCAATCAGATGGAAATATGTCTGAAGAAGGCATAAACATATTAAAAAATACGTTGATTTCTTTTAAAAACATGATGAAAGATTTTGCCGTGGTGAATATAAAAGCCGTTGCAACGGCAGCAATACGGCAAGCTGAAAATAATGAAGAAATCCTACAACGAATGAAAGAAGAAACCGGCATTCAAATTGATTTATTATCCGGAGAAGAAGAAGCCTACTTTGGATATTTAGCAGTCGTTTACTCAATGGATATTCCTTCTGGCATCACGATTGATATTGGCGGCGGTTCAACGGAAATTACCTTATTTGAACAAAAGAAATTAAAACATTCCATCAGTTTTCCCTTTGGCACCGTTTCATTAAAACAAAGTTTTGTTTCTGAGGATAAAATCAATGTCAAAGAAAAAAATCGATTGTACCAATATGTAAAAAAACAATTTGAAAATTTGAGTTGGATTAGAGATAGTAATTTGCCAATTATAGGGATTGGAGGAAGTGCGAGAAATCTTGCACATATTTATCAGCCTATTATTGAGTATCCGATTTCTGGAATTCATCATTATGAAATGAATGGGGAGGCTTTAAATAAGTTAAGTGAATATTTGGAAAGAAAATCTATTGATCAAATGCTTCAACTGGAAGGATTGTCGTCGGATCGGGCGGACATCATTGAAATAGCATTGGTAGTATTTCAAATATTGATGGAAATTGTGAATACCAATTCGTTTTTTATAAGTAAAAGTGGATTGCGGGAAGGTTTGATTATCCATCATGTGCTCGAATCCAATGAAGAAGCCTTTCATTGCGAACGTATTTTTGAACAATTTTCCAACCAACTTGCATTCAAATATGGAAGATCTGAAGAGGAAGTCGAGAATTTAGTCAGTTTAACAGAGAATTTATATTTAGATAGTTGTAAATTCCATTTATTGTCATATAATGCTGAACACCTTGAATTATTAAAAAAGGCGGCGAGAGTATTTTCGATTGGTGATTACATTGAAATCGATTCATCCAATCAGCATACATTTTATTTATTGGCCAATCAATCCATTCCTGGCTTAAATCATAAAGACCGTGTCAAAATTGCATTGCTTGCTTCCTACAAAAATAGAGACTATTTCAGACGTTTAAGCAAGCCATTCCAATCTTGGTTTACGAGAGAAGAACTGAAAATGTTACGGCAGTTTGGAGCGTTATTAAAATTTGCATATTCGTTAAATATTTCCAAGAGAAATGTCGTAAAAAGTATTAAAATGGAAGTAGAGGGGGATTACCTTGTTCTCTATGTCTATGTGAAGAATAGAGCAATGGCTGAAGAATATCGGGCAGAAAATCAAAAAAAGCATATAGAAAGGCTATTTAAAAAGAAAGTAATGATTGAGTTTATCAATGAAGGGTGGAATGAGTGATGAGTGCTGACTTAGGGGGAAACTTTCCTGAAAAGGGACAAATAGAAGAAGTAGTAGAAAGCGTAATGGACCGTGAAAAAATGTTGGAGGAAATTGCAAAACCCCAATATTACAATAACCGTGAACTTAGTTGGTTAGCCTTTAATGAGCGAGTTTTGGAAGAGGCAGAAGATGAAACAAACCCTTTATTAGAACGTTTAAAATTTCTTGCCATCTTTAGTTCCAACTTGGACGAATTTTTCATGGTGCGGGTGGCAGGGCTTCAAGACCAAGTGCGTGCAGGATTTCATAAACCGGAGAATAAAGCTGGCTTAACGCCAAAAGAACAATTGGAAAAGATTGCAGAAAGAACCCAAGCCCTTGTCCGCAGGCAAATGGAAGTGTATAAACATTTAGTACACGAGTTATTAACAAAAGAAAAAATCCACTTGACCGATTTAAAATCATTAACTGCAAAGCAGCAACATTATATTAATGAATTGTTTGAAGAAACGATTTTCCCTGTTTTAACTCCGATTGCGGTGGACGCTTACCGCCCATTTCCAACACTTCTTGGCAAGACATTGAATTTGCTTGTTATGTTGGAAGATGTAAGGGCAGCTAAAGAGTTTAATGAAAAGGTTGCTATTGTACAAGTTCCGTCCGTATTAAATCGGTTTATTGAAGTGCCTACAGAAACTGAGGAAAAAGTGTTTGTGCTGTTGGAAGATGTCATCACATCCCATGTGGACCGGTTATTTTATGGATATAAAGTGAAATCAGTGCAGGCTTTCCGTTTGACGCGAAATGCAGATTTAACCATCCATGAAGAAGGCGCGCAAGATTTGCTGGTGGAAATTGAAAAGGAATTGAAAAAGCGCAAATGGGGAACAGGAAGCCGATTAGAAGTGCGCGATGGGGAAATGGATGACGATGTATTGGAGTATTTGTTAGAAGAATTTGAAATCAGTGAATCGGATGTATTTAAAATAGATGGCCCTCTTGATTTAACCTTTTTATTTAGTTTTGTGAAAGAGTTATCTAAAGGAAGAGAGCATTTATTGTACGAAAGCTTCATTCCTCAACGGCCATTGGATTTGGAATCAGATGAAGATATTTTTGAAAAGGCGCTGGAACAAGACATCTTTTTCCATCATCCATATGAATCCTTTGAGCCGATTGTGGAATTTATTACAGAAGCAGCCTATGACCCATCCGTTTTAGCCATAAAACAAACATTATACCGGGTAAGCGGCAATTCACCGATTATCCATGCGTTGAAACAAGCGGCTGAAAACGGAAAACAAGTGACGGTTTTAGTGGAGTTGAAGGCGCGTTTTGACGAAGAAAACAATGTACATTGGGCAAAAGAGTTGGAGCAATCCGGTTGCCTTGTCATTTATGGAATGCATAATTTAAAGACCCATTCGAAAATCACTCTAGTTGTGCGGAGAAAAAATGGTAAAATTGAACGCTTTGTTCATTTAGGAACGGGCAACTATAACGATGCAACGGCCAAAATCTATACGGATATGGGCATTATTACAACAAATAAAGAATTTGGCATTGATGCAACGAACTTCTTTAATTATTTAAGCGGCTATACAGAAAAACCGCAGTTCCACCATATTGTGGTTTCTCCTTTTGATATTCGGGATAAATTTATTGAATTGATTGATGAAGAAATCGCATATCATAAGAAATACGGAAACGGTTTAATCCGCGCCAAAATGAATGCACTAACAGATAAAGATTTAATTATGAAATTGTATGAAGCTTCCATTAATGGGGTAAAAATTGAATTGCTTATACGAGGAATTTGCTGCTTAAGACCAGGCATTCCTGGCATTAGTGAAAATATCACCGTAACAAGCATCGTCGGACGTTTCTTGGAGCATTCACGCATTTATTGGTTCCATCATAATGGAGAAAATAAAATCTTTTTATCGTCAGCGGATATGATGACTCGCAATATGGTTCGCCGAGTGGAAATATTGTTCCCAATTTATTCAGAAGATATTAAAAGCCGCATAATGCACATACTATCTACGCAGCTGGCGGATAATGTGAAAGCGCGGATTCAGGACAGCACAGGGAAATATCGCTATAAGGAACGCAAGGAAGGAGAACCAATCATCAACAGTCAGGAACAATTTATTTTGGAAGCTATGAAGACGGTTGTGGTGGAAGAATAGGAAAAAGTAAAGAGTGAAAATTTTCATTCGCTCTTTTTTATACCCCTTAAGGATGCAATATTCGACTCCCTTCATAATGAGCATAAAAATACGAAAAAGACGCATACTTTTTGTAACTCTAAGAAGGGGGGAGAGTACGGAATGAATAATGTGTGGACAGTTTTAACCATTTTTGTATCCATCATCCTTATTGGTATCTCTTATGTGAGTACTGTTAGTGTCATGAAGAAAACGGAACAACGGGCATCCACAACAGACGTTCCAATTAGCAGACTTGTTCGTGAACATCCAATCTTAATGAACCCAATTATCCTGATGTATGTAGTGTTTCTCTTATTTTTAGGAATTCTGATTTTTTACTTGTGGGCAAAATATGGCTACTAACTAAATTCAAACCTTCGACCGAGAAAATTCATGAGCCGTTGTCATAGTCAAAATTCTGACAAATATGATATGATATTGGTAAGTGCGGTCCTCATGGAAGGGGTTGAAGGTGTTGATTTCAACAAAAACAAGGGAATTTTTAGAAACGCCGATTAGCGATTTTATCATCCCGGCGGAAAAAGTAGCCCATGTATTAGTTGGAAATAGTGCTGAACATGCGCTATTAGTTCTTACAAAGACGGGGTATTCACAAGTACCGGTATTGGATACGAAGTTTAAGATTCATGGATTGGTCAGTTCCAAAGTGATTACTGAATCCATATTGGGGCTGGAGCGCATTGAATATGAGAAATTGGCTCATATCAAAGTGGATGATTGCATGGATCGAAATGTAGCCTATTTAAAAATCGACGATACTTTTAAAAAAGCGTTAGATTTAGTCATTAACCATGCTTTTTTATGCGTTGTTGATTATGATGGCACATTTGCAGGAATTTTAACAAGAAGAGTCATTTTGAAACAATTAAAAAAATATATTTATCAAACATTAGATTAGTATTGGAAAATCATCGACAAAATCCATAAAGAAAAAGGATTTTGTCGATTTTTATTGAATTTTAAGGTATTGTAATTTTTGGAGTGATTGGATGACAACAACAGAAGCGGAAATTATTAAAATATTAGCAGAAGAAGGGAATATGAGGAAGGCGGCAGAGCGGCTATTTATTACACAGCCGGCTTTATCTCAACGCTTACAGTCCATTGAAAAATATTGGGGAACGCAGCTGTTTATCCGCTCCCAAAAAGGACTGACGCCAACGCCTGCCGGAGAGTTAGTTATTCAGTATGCCATTGAAACATTGCAAAAAAAAGAAGAAGTGCTTGAAAAGATTCAAGCTCTTGATTCCAAAGTGTATGGTACATTAAAAATTGCCTGTGCATCCATTGTAGGAATCAACTGGCTGCCAAAAGTGCTGAAAGAGTTTGTCACTACATATCCAGATGTAAAAATTTCTTTAATTACCGGTTGGAGTTCAGAAATTGTTAGAGCCATTTATGACGGAGAAGCGCAAGTAGGAATCGTTCGAGGGCAATCTGAATGGAAAGGAAAAAAAATGCACTTATTCCGGGACACGATGTATTTGGTCGATACAGAAATTCAGAGATTGGAAGAAGTTTTAACAACGGAACGGCCTTTTATTCAATTCAAGAGCGATTCCAATTATTATCAGGAAATTCAAGTTTGGTGGCAGGAGCATTTCGCTTCCAGTCCAAAACGGCAAATTATTGTGGACCAAATTGAAACTTGCAAACAAATGGCTTTAAATGGCATTGGTTATGCCATTTTGCCTTCCATTACGTTAAACGGCGAAGAAAATGTCAATAAAATTGCATTAACCTCAGGGGATACAGATATTGGATTAACCCGGGACACATGGTTAATCGGTTACGAATCCTCCTTCCAATTGCGGCAAGTGGCAGCGTTTGTGGAAATCGTCAAGAAGCATGCGGATTTAATAAATGACTGATTATAACTGAGGCTTTGCGCGAGGTATTGCGACAAGTTATGCAATTAGAAGTAAAGCTGTCCTGTAAGGTTTAAACTTTTAGGACAGCTTCTTATTTAGGGATGGCTAATTTTTACGCCCGGCGATTATTTATATCATTTTGGCGATTATATCTTCTGAGGTGGCGATTAAATTCTCTATTTCGGCGATTATCTGATATTATGAATAGCTAGTATATTACGCCTGGCGATTATTTATATCACTTTGGCGATTATATCTTCTGAGGCGGCGATTAAATTTCCTACAATGGCGATTATTCGATGTTAGAATAGCTAATTTATTACGCCTGGCGATTATCTTTATCACTTTGGCGATTATATCTTCTGAGGCGGCGATTAAATTCTCCATTTTGGCGATTATCTGATATTATGAATAGCTAATTTATTACGCCCGGCGATTATCTTTATCACTTTGGCGATTATATCTTCTGAAGCGGCGATTAAATTTCCTACAATGGCGATTATCCGATAAATGAAAAGCCTAAATCTGATTATCCTTCGTTTTTTAATAATTGAGGCGCTTTATTGATTGACCAAAGATGTGCTAATAGATAGCAAATAAATAAGATGAATGCGCCAAATAGAAATGGTGAAGATAATTTCCATTCAAGCAATATACCGGCAAGGGATGGGCCAATCATGTTGCCTAAACTCATATAGGCATTGTTCATCCCGGCAGCAAAACCTTGCTCAGGACCAGCTAATTTTGAAATCAATGTATTGACGGCTGGGCGAATAAAGGTAGTGGCGATTTGAAAGACTGATGCAACCAATAAAATAAGGAAGAATCCATTGACATACACCATGCCAACCATTGATATGGCCGCAATAATTAAATTGACTAAAATAACCTTCATTTCTCCAAAACGTCTAAATAATTGTTCCACAATAAATAATTGCAAGATGACGCCAAGAAAACCGCCGATGGTCATGATAATGGCAATATCCATCGGAGTATAATCAAATTTCTCAGTTAAAAACATGGACAAAGTTGATTGGAAATTGGCAATGCCAAAACTGAATACAAAAACGACGATCAACATGACAAAGTAAGAAGTATGTACGGAACGCGCTAATTGTTTTAATATATTTTCATTTTTTCTCGGGATTTTTTCTTCAGTCTGCTGCAATTTAATGTTTGGTAATACAATAAAGGAAATGAGGGCGGCGATTAAAGCAACTACCCCTACAAAATAGAAAGGGAAATGCAAATTTACCTTTGCTAAAAAACCGCCAATTCCAGGTCCAATCATAAATCCGAAAGAAATGGCTGCCCCTAAAAGCCCCATTCCTTTTCCTCGTTCCTCTATGGTTGTAATATCAGCTGCATATGCCATAACTGGCGGCATAATAAAGGCAGCTCCCGTACCGGTAAGAAAGCGGGCGAAAAACAACATGCCTATCGCCTTTGCCATTCCGAAAACAATTTGGGAGCATCCAAAAATAATTAAACCGATAATGATGAAGAATTTTCTTCCATATTGGTCTGATAAATTTCCTGCAACGGGTGAAAAAATAAATTGGGCAAAGGCAAAATCAGCAATTAAAAATCCAAGAATAGTGCCTCCAACCCCAAACAGTTCCAAGTAGGAAGGCAATACTGGAACGACTGTACCAACGCCTCCCATAGTGATAAATAAGTTAAACATTAACATAAGGATGATGAATTTTTTCTTATTCTGTGACATAAGCTCACCTACCATTTAGTTTAAAACCGTTCATTGAAATAATGAAATATTGTATCATATCGTGAAGGACAAAATATAGATGAAATTTCTTTAAAACACCTAAAATTTTATATTAATCGATTGTATTTTTTTATAAAATATAATTAACAAATTCTGAGTTAGGAGGGATTGTATGTCAAAATCAATCATTATTACAGGTGCTGCAACTGGTTTAGGACGAGCAACCGCTTTGAAATTGGCTGAGCTTGGGCACAACATTGTTGTTGTAGATTTTAATGAAACAGAAGGCCAAAACACAGTGAATATGGTTAAAGAAAAAGGGGCTCAAGCGATTTTTGTTAAAGCTGACGTTTCCGACGAACAACAAGTAAAAAACTATGTTGAAAAGGCGATTGAAGCGTTCGGGAAAATCGATGTATTATTCAATAATGCCGGTATTATGGTGCCATTCCGTTTAATCCATGAATACGATGAAAAAGAATATGACCGCATCATGAACGTGAACGTCAAAGGAGCTTTTTACGGAGCGAAATATGTGATTCCGCATATGATTGAAAACGGAGGCGGTACAATCGTGAATACGGTATCATCCAATTCCTTTAAACCAACAGCATATAATGGGCTATATTCAATGTCTAAACACGCGTTAAATGCTTTAACGAAATCCATTGGACAAGACTATCAGGATAAAAATATATATGCTGTAGGGGTTGCTCCAAACAATATGCTTACGGATATTTCTAAAAGCGCCATTGTAACGATGAATGAGGAAATCCATAAAGCAATCACTGTTTCGACTCCTCCAAACATCCCGGCAACGCCTGAAGAAATTGCTGAAGCAATGATTTTTGCCATGGAAAACGGCAAAATATTAAATGGTTCAACGATTAACTGTGCTGGCGGACAAATTTTATTTTAATATTCTTCAAACAAAATATCCAAGAAATACAAAATGCCAAAATATTGATTTTCCAATGTTTTGGCAGTTTTTAAACTTTTTTTTGGAATGTTCGCAAGGTTACAACAATAATATGGTGGAGGAACTCAAATGAAAACAATAGGGTTAATAGGCGGAATGAGTTGGGAATGCATTAGCATCTCATTAAGATAATAAAAAAGGGTTTTACATATTGTTCATCTAATATGCAAAACCCTTTAATTATTTTTATCCCAATTTGGAGTTATTTGATGGACATTTTGAATTGCAAGAAGTATTCATTATATTTTCCGAGCCACTCTAATCCTAGATTTTCGTATACTTCCAATCTGTTTTTAATTTCTTCTGGCGGATAGAAGCGCTCGTCATTGGCGATTTCTGGGTCCATAATTTCCAATGCCGCTTTATTCGGTGTGGAGTATCCTACATATTCGGCATTTTGCGCCGCCACTTCAGGGTCGAGCATGAAGTTAATAAATTTATGGGCGCCTTCGATATTTTTTGCCGTTTTCGGAATGACAAAGTTGTCAAACCATAAATTGGAACCTTCTTTTGGCACCGCATAGTCCAATTCTTCATTTTCTGCCATCATATCTGCGGCAGTCCCGGACCAAGTGAGGGCAACGGCTGCCTCATTATTTTCCATCATTGGAGTAATCTCATCGCCGATTACCCCTTTAATATTTGGAGAAAGTTCAATCAGCTTATCCGTCGCTTTTTGCAACAGTTTTTCATCTTTTGCATTCAACGATTCTCCCATGGAGTTTAAGCCCATTCCCATGACTTCGCGGGCGCTGTCCACTAAGAAAACTTTGTTTTTCAGCGAAGGGTCCCATAAATCGTTCCATGATTCAAAAGTCAAAGGTTTAGATAGCAAGTTTGGGTTATAGACGATGCCCACCGTACCCCAGAAATAAGGGATGGAATATTTGTTGCCAGGGTCAAAAGGCAAATCCAAATAATAAGGATCGATATATTTTAAATTTGGTATTTTTGAATGGTCAATCGGATAAAGTAAATCTTTTTCAATCATCATTTCGATTGTATATTCAGATGGAACAGCAATATCGTAAGTTGTTCCGCCTTGCTCGATTTTTGTGAGCATCGCTTCATTGGAATCAAACGTTTCATAAATGACTTTAATGCCAGTTTCTTTCGTAAATTGTTTCAATAAGTCAGGATCGATGTAGTCTCCCCAGTTATAGATTGTAATCGTATCTTTGCTTCCTTTACTTCCGGAGGCTTCTAATTGGTCAGCAACAAAATAAAGTCCAGCACAGACGATTAAAATGGCAATACTTAAATTGATTAATGATCTCATAATTTACCAACCCCCCCGTTAACCAATTTCGTGCGGCGGGTAACAAAATAATATCCAATAACAATCAGCACCGTCACGATAAAGATGATTCCGGATAGGGCATTGACTGTTAACGAAATGCCAACGCGGGCGATGGAATAAATTTCTACAGATAATGTCGTGAATCCGTTTCCTGTAACGAAAAATGTAACGGCAAAATCATCAAGCGAATAAGTGAGCGCCATAAAGAAGCCGGCAAAAATACCTGGCTTGATGTAAGGAATGATGACGCGATACATTACATCCCTTTTCGTAGCGCCTAAATCTTGGGCTGCATCAATTAGATTCGGGTTCATTTCAGATAGTTTCGGCAATACCATCAACACAACAATCGGGATGCTGAAGGCAATATGCGAAATTAATACAGATGCAAATCCAAGTTTAATCCCAATCATTGTAAAAAGGATTAAGAAGCTTGCCCCAATCACTACATCTGGGCTGACAATCAAAATATTATTGAGGGAAAGAAATGTATTCCGCATTTTACGGCTCTTGATGGATGCAATTCCTATAGCCCCTAAAGTGCCAAGAATAGTAGAAATTAAGCTTGATAACAAAGCCACGATAATGGTATTTATCAAAATTACTAACAGCCGGGAATCTTCAAAAACGGCTTTATAATGCTCCAATGTAAAGGATTTAAAGTTGGACATGGAACCGCCGCTATTGAAAGAATAGAAAATCAAATAGAAGATAGGCGCGTATAATATAATGAATACGACAACCAGATAAACTTTTGCAGATGTTGATAATTTATTCATTATACGCGGCCTCCTTTTGTTCTTCTAGTTCTAGCAGTAAAAATCATGCTCACAAACATGATGATGACAAGGAATACAGCGATGGTTGAACCCATTCCCCAGTTTTGCGCCACTAGGAATTGTTGTTCAATGGCTGTACCTAATGTAATCACTTGGTTCCCTGCAATTAAGCGAGTAATCATAAAGAGCGACAGGGCAGGAATGAATGTGACTTGAATACCTGATTTAACCCCTTCAATCGTTAATGGCCAAATGACGCGGCGGAAGGTTGTAAAAGGGGAAGCCCCTAAATCCCTCGCTGCATCCACCAATGTTGGATTTAATTTATCCAAGGAGTTGAAAATCGGGATAATCATAAATGGTATAAAGATATAAACAGCTACAAAGATGAAGCTGAAATCGGTAAATAAGATTTGTTTCGGCTCAATGCCGAACACGCTGATGACGGCATTAATGGGTCCATATAAACCGAAAATGCCGATAAAAGCATAAGTTTTTAAAAGCAAGTTGATCCAAGAAGGAATAATAATGAACATCAACCAAAGATATTTATGTTTTGTTTTCGTTAAGAAATATGCTGTTGGGTAGGAAACCAACAATGTAAAGAACGTTATGATAACGGCGTAAAAAAAGCTAGTGAAGGTCATTTTTAAATAAACCGGCGAGAAGAATCGTTTATAGTTTTCCAGTGTAAAATGGCCGTTTAAATCAAGCAAAGAATAATAGACGATTAAAGCGATTGGTGCAATGACGAAGAAGATAATCCAAAGAAAGTAGGGGATAAGCGGCCCTTTAGCAACCCGATCACGCATTCCGCTCATCATCTCCATAGGATTCCAATCGCTTATCGAATTCTTCTTCCGTCTCGTTTAAACGCATGACATGAATTGCCTCTGGTTCAAAATATAATCCGATTTCTTCGCCGACTTCTGCCTTCTTCAGAGAATGGACAAGCCATTCATTGCCGTCTTTATCATAAGTTGATAATTCATAATGCACGCCGCGGAATAGTTGAGTATCCACTGTCACAACAAGCTTCCCTTTATCCACTGAAGTGATTTCCAAGTCTTCAGGGCGAATGACAATATCTACTTTTTCATTTGGTTTTATTCCTTTATCGACGCACTCAAAAACTTTTCCTGCAAATTGCACTTTATAATCTTCCAGCATGATTCCTTCCACGATATTGGATTCACCAATGAAATCTGCCACAAATCGGTTGATTGGTTCATCATATATATCAACAGGGGAACCGGATTGCTGAATTTCTCCGTCATTTAAAACAAAGATTTCATCGGACATCGCCAATGCTTCCTCTTGGTCGTGGGTAACAAACACAAAGGTTTTGCCAAGGCGTTGCTGCAATTCTCTCAATTCATATTGCATTTCATAACGCAATTTTAAATCGAGGGCAGATAGCGGTTCATCGAGTAAAATCACTTCTGGATCATTGACAATTGCCCGGGCAATCGCAACCCGTTGTCGTTGCCCCCCTGACATTTCGGATATTTCGCGGTTTTCAAATCCTTCCAAGTTTACAAATTTCAGCGCTTCTCTCACACGCTCTTGGATTTCTTTTTCTTTCATTTTTTTAATGCGCAAGCCGAACGCGACGTTTTCAAAAACATTCAAATGAGGAAAGAGCGCGTAGTCTTGAAACACTGTGTTTACTTGTCGCTGATGGGCTGGAACGTTATTAATTTTTTTTCCATTAAAATAAACGTTTCCGCTAGAAGGCTCTGTAAAACCGGCAATAATTCGAAGGATGGTAGTTTTTCCACAACCTGATGGCCCCAGTAGGGTATAAAACTTTCCTTTTTCAAGTTCAAAGTTGATATTTTTTAATACAACTGTCCCATCATCATAGGATTTTGAAACATTTTCAAATTGAATAATTGTGTTACCCATACTCAAGCCTCCTAAACACTATAAATAAGATTCTGTTGCTACAAGAAGCAGTTGTGACTCACCATCATTGGCATTAAAAATTTGATGATTGCTTGAAGCCTCATAGTAAATTGAATTTCCCTCACTTGCGATATATTCTTCTTCCCCTAGCACGACACGAATTCGTCCCTTTAATACGTAAATGAACGTTTCCGCAAGAGACGGTTCAAATTGTTTATATTCTCCACCTTTTTGAAAGGTAATAATTACCGGCTCCATTTCTTTTTCATTGGAAGTAGGTATAAGCCATTTAATTTCGTATTTCTTTTCATCATCTATATAGGAAGTCTGATCTTCTTCGCTATATACGACCTTTTGTTCTTCCGTATCATCATCAAAAAATTCTTTTGGAGTGGAGCCTAAAACTTCTAAAATCGTAAAAAGCGTGTCAATGGAAGGGGAATTCAAATCGCGTTCAAGCTGAGAAATGTATCCTTTTGTCAGGTCTGTTCTTTCCCCAAGTTCTTCTTGGGTTAATCCTTTTTTAATGCGCAATGCTTTTATTTTTTTTCCAATTTGCATATAGTAAAACTCCTCTTTAGCAACAAATAGTTTATTTTCTTTAAACATTCAGTAAGAAAGTTTACTATTACAAAACTTAAAGTTTACAATTACAGATAATGATTATACAGAATTTTAGAGGGAATGCAATATTTTTTATAAAAAATTCTTTCTCATTAATGAATACCACTGGGATCAGGTTTATTCTCGCTTATTTCAGGAAAATATAAAAATATATAACTATGATAAATAAAGGAAGAGTTTGTGAAATAAATTGAAATTAGCTCCTGTATTTGTTAATGTAAAAATTAGGAAAGAATCACCTTCGCTATTCATTTAGGAGGGATTTTTCATGGCAGAACGTCTAGTAGGAAAACAGGCTCCGTTATTTGTATTGGATGCAGTAATGCCAGATAAAACCTTTGGAACCGTTTCTTTAGAACAAATCATGAATGAAGGGAAATGGACGATTTTATTTTTTTATCCAAATGATTTTACCTTTGTTTGCCCGACTGAAATTACCGCTATCAGCGACCGTTATGAGGAATTTCAGGAATTAAATGCAGAAGTAATTGGCATATCAACGGATTCTTTGTATTCCCATTATGCTTGGATTAACACAGAACGTACAAAAAATGGAATTGGTCCTTTAAATTATCCATTAGCTTCAGACCGTAACCATCTTGTTTCAAGAGAATACGGGGTTTTAATAGAAGAAAAAGGTGTGGCGATGCGCGGATTATTTATTATTCATCCATCAGGTGAAATACAATATGAAGTAGTGCATCACAATAATGTAGACCGGGATATTGATGAAGTGCTTCGGGTTTTACAAGCCCTTCAAACAGGAGGATTATGTCCGGCGAATTGGCAACCGGGTCAATCCACATTGTAATAAAAGGGCTTTATTAATAGATTAAGGAGGAAAATGGATGAAATTGCGTTCACCATTACCAAATTTGGATGGTGCAACGGCATGGTTTAATGGAGAAGTGAGAAGGGAAGAGTTGCTGGGAGAAAAAGCGACATTAGTTCACTTCTGGTCAGTCAGCTGTTATTTATGCAAGGAAGCAATGCCTGACTTGAATCGATTGTGCGAAAAGTATAAAGACCACTTAAATGTTGTAGCAGTGCATATGCCTCGCACGGATGAAGATCGGGATTTAATAACGGTAAAACAGATAGCAGCTGAATTGGAAATGACACAACCAATTTATGTGGATAATGATTATGTGTTATCAGATTTATTTGGAAATGAATATGTTCCTTCTTATTATGTGTTTGACCGTTCCGGTTCCTTAAGGCATTACCAGGCTGGCGGAAAAGGAATGAAAATGTTAGAGCAAAGATTGAATCGAATTATAGGAATATAAGGATCCTTTTAAAAAAAGGTACTTCTGTTTATCTTTACCAAATACACCGATATGAGATTCAGTATAAGGCACCTCTTAAACAAGAGGTGCCTTATGTCATTGCCCGGTTAACGAAGCGGTTGATATCCACGACAGCTCCGATAACAAGAAGCACATCGCCTAATAGGATTTTCTCATCGGCGCCCGGAGAAATAATAATTTGTTCTCCACGTTTGATACCGATAATATTGATTCCATAATTGGCGCGAATGTCTAAATCTTTAATGGAGTATCCGGCAATTCTATCGTTGGATTTAATTTCCATAATGGAATATTCATCGGACAATTCCAAGTAATCTAGCACATTGTGGGACATGATATTGTTGGCAATGCGAATTCCCATATCCCTTTCTGGATGAACAATGAAATCGGCGCCGATTTTATGCAATACTTTGGCATGGTAATCGTTTTGAGCTTTTGCCGTGATTTGAGGTACTCCAAATTCTTTTAGGATTAACGTCGCCAATATGCTTGCTTGAATGTCATCTCCAATGGCGACAATGACATGCTCAAAATTTTGGAGCCCGAGCGATTTTAATGCCTCTTCATCCGTTGCATCGGCAATCACCGCTTGGGTTGCGATTTTTGCATAATCTTCCACCCGTTCAGGGTCAGAATCTATTGCCATTACATCTGCCCCTAATCGCACTAATTCTTCTACAATGCTTCCTCCAAATCGGCCTAGCCCGATGACTACAAATTCTTTTTTCATGGGTTCCCTCCGTGCGTCGTACATACATCGATGACATTATTTTAACCCACTTAGTTAATTTCCACAAATCATGAAAAAGGGAGAAATTATTCTTTTATTCCAACCACCCGGATACGTTTGTAATCAGCAACCCAAACGCCATTCTCAAAAAGGGAAGGTTTTAGGGCAGTTTCAACATTTGCAATGATTTCTTCTTTTAATTCTTCATTAATTCCTTCAAAAAATTGGTTTCCAAACATAAGAATCCAATTTTTTAGCCCGTCTTCTCCTTCAAGGGGCGTTGGCCGGTCGAAATGCATTGCTAATGTAACGCGTAAACCAGCTTGTTCCATTAAGGTTGTATATTCACCGATGCTTGGGTAATACCAAGGGAATGAAATGTCTCTGTCAATTCCTGCTTTTTTAATTTCTATAAGCAAAGCGTCCGTAATCTTTTGAACATTCCCTTTGCCCCCAAATTCAGCAACAAATCTGCCCCCATTTTTTAGGCTGTTGAAAATGTTCGTTAAGGCTTTTTCCGGCGGTTTGACCCAATGTAATGTGGCATTTGTGAAAACAGCATCAAATTCTTGATGGAAATCCATTTTCGTAACGTCTTTCACCATAAATTGAATATGGGGATATTTTTCTTTTGCTTTAGCAATCATGTTTTCACTGAAATCGATTCCCACCACATTGGCACCGACACTAGCGATTTTATTCGCCAAGTCTCCAGTTCCGCATCCTACATCCAATATGTTTTCTCCTTGTTTTGGACCTAAATAATCCAATAATTGGTTCCCAAATTTTGAAACAAAGCCATGCTTATCATCATATAGTGATGGATTCCAATGATCTTTCTGAATCATATTCATCCGCATCTCTCCCACCTTTAATTGTTAGTAAAATTATACAAATTTACAATATAAGAGTAAACAAGAAGTTGGAAGATTCTGAATTTGTTAAAAGAGAGAAAAGAAAAAGGCTATCCGGAAAAATTTTTTTCCAGATAACCCTCTTTGTTTATACTACCATGATAATCGGCAAAATCATTGGCCGGCGTTTTGTTTTTTCAAACAAATATGGAGATAAAATTTCGGTAATTTCATTTTTCAATTCTGTCCATTGAGTTTTTTCTTGAATTTTTAAAGCTAGGTGTTCTGAAAGCATTTTTTGTGCTTCACTGATTAACGTAGCCGATTCGCGCATATACACAAAGCCTCTAGAAATAATATCAGGACCTGCCACAATTTTTTGCTGTTTCATATCTACACTGACCACAACGATAACTAGTCCTTCTTCGGAAAGGATTCGGCGGTCGCGCAACACAATATTTCCGATGTCACCGATGCCGCTTCCATCAATATAGACATCCCCAGAAGGAACGCGTCCTGCCACATAGGCTTCATTTGAGCTTAATGCAAGCACATCGCCATTTTCCATTACAAATGTATTTTCAGGTGGAACATCGCAATCAATCGCAAGTTTTGTGTGCATTTTTAACATGCGATATTCACCATGGATTGGCATAAAGAATTTAGGTTTCATTAAGCGAAGCATTAGTTTTTGTTCTTCTTGGGAACCGTGTCCAGAAGTGTGGATGTTGTTAATAGATCCGTGAATGACTTCTGCTCCTGCTCGATATAACAAGTTGATGATGCGATTGACGCTAATCGTGTTTCCAGGAATTGGAGAAGATGAGAATACGACAGTATCTCCTGGCTGAATTTGAATTTGTCGGTGAGTACCATTTGCAATTCGCGATAATGCGGCCATTGGCTCACCTTGAGATCCTGTACATAAAATCATCACTTCGTTCGCAGGAAGGCGATTGATGGTTTGAGCGTCCACAAAGGTTTCTTTTGGAGCAGTAATATAACCTAATTCTCGACCAATGGAAATCGCATTGTCCATTGAACGACCGAAAACAGCGATTTTTCTTCCATATTGAGCTGCTGCATCGGTTACTTGTTGGAGACGATGAATATTCGAAGCAAAGGTTGCAAAAATGATGCGTCCTTCTACTTTTCGGAAAATATCGTGGATGCTTTCGCCAACTTTACGTTCGGACATTGTAAAATTAGGAATTTCAGCGTTTGTGCTGTCCGATAATAAACAAAGTACTCCATCACGTCCGATTTCGGCCATCTTTGTTAAGTTTGCAGGTTCTCCAACCGGTGTAAAGTCAAATTTAAAGTCGCCCGTATGAACGATGTTTCCAGGTGGTGTTTTTACAACGATTCCAAAGGCATCTGGTATGCTGTGGGTTGTTCTAAAGAAGCTGACGGATGTTTTTCGGAATTTAATGACGTCGTCTTCTTTAATTTCAATTAATTTTGTTTGACGAAGCAATCCGTGCTCTTCTAATTTATTTCGCAAAAGCCCAAGGGCAAGTTTTCCACCGTATACTGGAACATTCACTTTACGCAATAAGTACGGAATTCCGCCGATATGGTCTTCATGGCCATGGGTGATAAACAATCCTTTGATTTTATCTGCATTCCGAACCAAATATGTGTAGTCAGGAATTACATAGTCAATCCCTAAAAGGTCGTCTTCAGGGAATTTGATGCCTGCATCAATGATGATAATTTCATCTTGAAACTGTACGCAGTAAGTATTTTTGCCGATTTCGCCCAGTCCGCCAAGAGCGAAAACGGCTGTTTGATCATTTTTTACAAATTTCATATAGATTACGCATTCTCCAAACGGAAATTCGGGCTATTTTTTTCATATTCTAAATAATTGCCCTCTAATAATTGAATATACTCAATCAAAATGCGGCGATCCTTTAAATATTCGCGGACTTCTCGTTCTGAGTTGGCTTCTAGATATAGGCTTTTTGTATTTTCGCGAATAGGCACTTCTTCTGGATTTTCTTGATAATACACTTTGTAAATCATTTTTTCTCTCCTTCTTTAACCGAACATTTTTGCATTTATTATTTTTCCACTTTTTACGAATATAATCAATTAATTATATATACTAACGCAAATGGCTCTCTTTTCTCAACCATTTGCATGAAGTGGTGAAGATTATTCCCGTCTAATCATCAAAGATATTCTACATAGAAAACAAATGCATTTTCTTTTATATTATCATGGGAATCTCTTAAAATAAAGAAAAGCCCTTCATTTTTAAAGAAGGGCTCAAGCGATTGATTTTTTGCCGAGGATGCCATTGAGTCGTCTCAAAAGTTTCTTTTTGAGTCTTTTCAACATGGCGCATCACTCCTTATTAAAAGTATAAGGTAGAATGATATATATGTAAAGTATTTTTCATTTACATATAAATATGCATTGGAAGGGTTAATGATCATGAAGAAAGTGCTGTTTTTTGACGTGGATGGAACGCTTTACAATAGCAAGAAACAATTGCCTCCATCTGCAAAGGATGCGATTTTTCAAGCGAAGCGAAACGGTTATGAAATTGCGATTGCTACAGGCCGTGCCCCTTTTATGATTGAACCGATTTTAAAAGAGTTGGAGATTGATACATTTGTCACTTTTAATGGTCAGTACGTCGTTTATAAAAATGAAGTCATTTTTACGGATAGCGTTTCAAAAGAAGAGTTAACTGAAATTATAGAATTTGGGTCAAAGCGCAATCATCCGGTTGTCTTTATTGATGACAAGAAAATGATTGCAACAGCAGAGGGAAACGAAAAGATTGAACAAAGTTTAAGGTCACTGCGCTATCCTTATCCGAAAATCAATCCCCATTATTATAAAGATAATCCTGTTTACCAAACGCTGATTTTTATGGAAGAAGAAGAGGAACCTGTATATCATCAAACTTTTTCAAATGTAAAATTTGTCCGTTGGCATCCTTATTCATGCGATATTCTTCCAAAAGATGGTTCTAAGGCGAGAGGTATTCAAAAAGTGTTGGAAAAAATGAATGTGCCGATTGAAAATGCCTTTGCCTTTGGAGATGGTTTAAACGATATTGAAATGCTTCAAGCAGTCGGCGTTGGCGTGGCCATGGGCAATGCCAAAGAGCAAGTAAAAGCTGTTGCTGATGTAGTTGGAGACCATGTAGATGATGATGGGCTTGCAAAAGTGATGAAAAAATTAGAGATTATCTAATTTATTTATATGCGGGATGCCTGTTTTCAGTCTCGGCAATTCTAGTTAAAAAACCCCCAATAGCACCGTTTTCCGTGGGCTATTGGGGGTTTTTTTTATTCTTCGCTTTCCGCTTCTAATGGAAAGGCATCTGGGATTGGGGCAAAAGGATCTACTTTATTAATATGGTCGTAAAACATCACGCCATTTAAATGGTCGAGTTCATGTTGGAAACAAATAGCTGGAAAACCTTCTAGGCGCATTTTTTTCTCTTCACCATCCAAGGTATAAAATTTCACAGTAATACGTGCATAACGAGGCACATAACCAGGCACACTGCGGTCTACTGATAAGCAGCCTTCTCCTTGAGGCAAGTATGTTTTCTCTGCAGAATGGCTGACGATTTTTGGGTTCACAGCAATAAAACTTAAAGTTTCACCGTTTTCTTGTTCTATATGAATGGCAAAGATTCTTTTTAAGAAATTGATTTGGTTTGCAGCGAGTCCAATTCCAGAGCGAAGTCCATATTTTTCTGCAATTTCAGGGTCTTGGCTATTTTTTAAAAACTGCAGCATATCTTCTGCCAGTTTTCGTTCTTCATCAGGTAATGGGAATTTCACTTCTTCTGCTTTCGTTCTTAAAGCAGGGTGCCCTTCACGGACAATGTCTTTCATTAAAATCATTTTTTACTCCCTTTCAATGTCACTATCAAATTTCTCAATATAAAAATATCATAAGTCTTTTTCTTTGTCTAATAAATGGACCAATGAATATTATATGCGATTCATAGGCGATAATGTATTCGTATGCAAATATTTTTTGAACATAACATATAAAAATGTCTAATTTTTTAAACTGTTATAATACAAGTTTTTGTTGTGTTATAACAGAATTATTTTAGTTGATTTTGAATGTAAATAGAAAATATTTGATTTAAAAAGAAAAAACAATAATTGACCGACTGTATTGTAGTGAGTTATACTGTTATCAACTAATAGTTGTATTAATTTTTAATATGTTTTAAACTAATACAGATAAAGGAGAGGTGTTTTATGAGTGAGAAAATTTTTGATCCTAAAGGCGTTCTGAAGGATGTAGAAAATAAATTCGAAATGTTTCAAATTCTGAATGAAAACGGAGAAATTGTGAATGAAAAATTCGACCCAAAATTATCCGATGAAGATTTAGTAGAATTGATGTCTCGCATGGTTTATACGAGAATTCTAGACCAGCGTTCCATCTCTTTAAACCGTCAAGGGCGCCTTGGATTCTACGCACCAACTGCAGGACAAGAAGCTTCTCAAATTGCTTCCCATTTTGCATTGGAAAAAGATGATTGGATTTTGCCGGGCTATCGGGATGTGCCTCAAATTGTTTGGCATGGACTTCCTTTATGGAAAGCCTTTTTATTCAGCCGCGGTCATTTCATTGGGAATCAAATACCAGAAGGATTGAATATCGTCCCTCCTCAAATCATTATTGGAGCGCAATACATTCAAACGGCAGGAGTAGCTTTGGGAATTAAAAAACGCGGCGGGAAAAATGTAGCCGTTACATATACAGGGGACGGCGGTTCATCGCAAGGCGATTTTTATGAAGGAATCAACTTTGCAGGCGCCTTTAAAGTGCCAGCCATTTTCTTTATTCAAAACAACCAATATGCGATTTCAACGCCAAGAGAAATCCAAACAGCAGCAAAAACCCTAGCTCAAAAAGGTATTGCAGCAGGAATCCCTTGTGTGCAAGTTGATGGAATGGACCCGCTTGCAGTTTATGTGGCAACAAAAGATGCCCGCGAGCGAGCTGTGGCGGGAGAAGGTCCAACATTAATTGAAACGGTTTGCTATCGTTATGGTCCTCACACTATGTCCGGAGATGATCCAACTCGTTATCGTACGTCAGATATTGATAATGAATGGGCGAAAAAAGACCCAATTGTGCGTTTCCGCAAATATTTGGAAAGCAAAGGGCTATGGTCTGAAGAGAAAGAAACAGAAGTGATAGAAAAGGCGAAAAATGACATTAAAGAAGCCATTAAAAAAGCGGATGAAGCTCCTAAACAAAAGGTGACAGATTTAATTTCCATCATGCATGAGGAACTTCCTTTCAATTTACAAGAGCAATATGAGATTTATAAAGCAAAGGAGTTGAAATAACCTATGGCACAAATGACAATGATTCAAGCGATTACAGATGCGTTAAGAACGGAATTAAAAAATGATGAAAATGTATTGGTGTTCGGGGAAGACGTCGGCGTCAACGGCGGTGTGTTCCGGGCAACAGAAGGGTTACAAAAGGAATTTGGAGTGGACCGGGTTTTTGATACTCCTCTTGCTGAATCGGGAATCGGTGGGCTTGCAATAGGGTTGGCATTACAAGGCTTCCGTCCGGTTCCAGAAATTCAATTTTTCGGATTTGTCTATGAAGTAATGGATTCTATTAGCGGTCAAATGGCTCGTTATCGTTACCGTACAGGTGGAACGTATAAAATGCCAATTACGATTCGTTCACCATTTGGCGGAGGTGTACACACTCCTGAGATGCACTCAGATAGTTTGGAAGGTTTGATGGCTCAACAACCGGGATTGAAAGTAGTCATTCCTTCAACACCGTATGATGCAAAAGGATTGTTGATTTCAGCAATACGTGATGATGATCCAGTCATCTTTTTAGAACATCTAAAATTATATCGCTCCTTCCGACAAGAAGTGCCAGAGGAAGAGTATACAATCCCAATCGGCAAAGCCGACGTTAAACGGGAAGGAAAGGATTTATCTATCTTTGCCTATGGGCTTATGGTGCATGAAAGTTTAAAAGCTGCAGAAGAACTAGAAAAAGAAGGATATTCTGTCGAAGTGGTCGACCTTCGCACAGTGCAGCCACTAGATATTGAAACAATCGTTGCTTCTGTTGAAAAAACAAATAGAGCCATCGTTGTTCAAGAAGCGCAAAAACAAGCTGGAATAGCTGCGAATGTCGTGGCGGAAATTATGGAAAGAGCGGTGTTAAGTTTAGAAGCACCTGTATTAAGAGTGGCAGCACCGGATACAGTTTATCCATTCCCGCAAGCTGAAAATGTATGGTTGCCAAATTATAAAGACATTATTGAAACAGCGAAAAAAGTATTGACATTTTAAGTAGTAGAAAGGGTGATTGGTAATGGCGTTTGAGTTTCGTATGCCGGATATTGGTGAAGGAATTCATGAAGGCGAAATTGTCAAATGGTTCGTAAAACCTGGGGATGAAGTAAAAGAAGACGATATTTTATGTGAAATTCAAAACGATAAAGCAGTCGTTGAAATTCCTTCTCCAGTGGATGGAAAAGTAGAAGAAATTTTAGTGGAAGAAGGAAATGTGGCAGTTGTTGGCGACGTGCTTATCCGCTTCGATGCACCAGGTTATGAAAATATGCAATTTAAAGGCGATGCGCACGCAGAAAAAGGAACGAAAAAGACTGAAGAGCAAGTCCAAGAGACAGCGGAAGATGGAAAGGTAGAAGATTCAAAAGAAGAGAAGCCATTGACGGCTAAAGAAGAAGTAGCTACCCGTGTTATTGCAATGCCTTCTGTCCGCAAATTTGCAAGGGAAAATGGTGTAGATATTCGCAAAGTGAAAGGAACAGGCAAAAACGGGCGCATTTTAAAAGACGATGTGATTCAATATATGGAAGGCGGACAAAAAGCCCAAGAAGTGCCTGAAGTGTTTGCGGAAAAAGCGGAAGCTGCGCAAGAATCACCAAAAGTTCCTGTACTGGAAGGCGATTTTCCGGAAACAAGAGAAAAAATTTCCGGAATCCGCAAAGCGATTGCAAAAGCGATGGTTCATTCAAAACAAACAGCACCTCATGTTACATTGATGGACGAAGTAGACGTGACAAATTTAGTGGCCCATCGCAAAAAATTCAAAGATATTGCAGCGGAAAAGGGCATCAAGTTAACTTACTTGCCATACGTAGTAAAAGCATTGGTTGCAATGCTTCGTGAATTTCCGGAATTTAACCGTTCTTTTGACGATGCAACGGAAGAAATCATTCAAAAACATTATTATAATGTAGGAATTGCTGCAGATACGGAGCGAGGACTTCTTGTACCGGTCATTAAACACGCCGATAAAAAATCCATTTTTGCACTGGCAAAAGAAATTAATGAATTGGCAACAAAGGCGCGCGATGGCAAACTGGCTCCTAATGAAATGAAAGGCGGCTCTATGTCCATCACGAATATCGGATCTGCTGGAGGCCAATGGTTTACGCCGGTCATTAATCATCCGGAAATCGCAATTTTAGGGCTTGGAAGAATTTCAGAAAAGCCTATAATAAAAGAAGGTGAAATTATAGCTGCACCTATGTTAGCATTATCATTGAGCTTTGATCATCGTTTAATCGATGGCGCATTGGCTCAAAATGCGTTAAATTATTTAAAACGATTAATTAGTGATCCAGAACTTTTATTAATGGAGGCGTAACAAATGGTAGTAGGAGATTTTCCAATTGAAATCGACACACTCGTAGTCGGAGCGGGTCCTGGTGGATACGTTGCTGCGATTCGTGCGGCACAGACTGGCCAAAAGGTGACAGTTGTTGAAAAAAATGAAGTGGGCGGCGTATGCTTAAATGTTGGATGCATCCCTTCAAAAGCATTAATTTCAGTTGCTCACCGCTATGAGCATGCGAAACATTCAGAAGACATGGGCGTTATTGTTTCTGATGTAAAACTTGATTTTTCAAAAGTGCAAGCCTTTAAAGACAGCGTAGTGAAAAAATTAACTGGTGGCGTAGCTGGTTTATTAAAAGGAAATAATGTAGATGTCATCAAAGGTGAAGCATATTTTGTTGATGCGAATACAGTTCGCGTTGTGAACGGTGACCAAGCTCAAACTTACAAATTTAAAAATGCCATTCTAGCTACAGGTTCACGTCCTGTGGAAATCCCAACATTTAAATATTCTGGCCGTGTATTGAACTCCACTGGCGCATTAAATCTAAAAGAATTGCCTAAAAAATTAGTAGTTATCGGCGGTGGATATATCGGTACAGAATTAGGTACTGCCTATGCAAACTTCGGAACAGAAGTAACAATCCTTGAAGGCGGTAGCGACATTTTAGCCGGATTTGAAAAACAAATGACTCAAATCGTGAAAAAAGGCTTGAAGAAAAAAGGCGTGACAATTGAAGTGAACGCCCTTGCCAAAGGTGTGGAAGAAACTGAAAATGGCGTCATCGTTACTTATGAAGTAAACGGCGAAGAGAAAAAAGTAGAAGCTGATTACGTGCTTGTAACAGTAGGACGCAGACCAAACACTGATGAAATTGGTCTTGAGCAAATTGGCATTGAGTTTGGCGAAAGAGGATTAATTAAAGTTGACAAACAATGCCGCACAAATATTCCTAACATTTATGCAATCGGTGATATCGTGCCTGGTCCACAGCTTGCCCACAAAGCTTCTTATGAAGGTAAAGTGGCAGCTGAAGCAATTGCCGGACACAAATCTGTTGTGGACTACTTAGCAATTCCTGCAGTTTGCTTCACAGATCCAGAAATGGCTTCTGTTGGATATACAGAAGAACAAGCGAAAGCAGAAGGCATTGAAGTGAAAGTGGCGAAATTCCCATTTGCTGCAAACGGCCGTGCTTTAGCATTAAATCAAACAGAAGGATTTGTGAAACTTGTGGCACGTAAAGAAGACGGTCTAATCATCGGCGGTCAAATTGTGGGTACAGGTGCATCTGACATGATTTCTGAACTTTGCTTAGCTATCGAAGGCGGCATGACAGCTGAAGATATCGCCCTTACAATTCACCCACACCCAACATTAGGTGAAATTACAATGGAAACTGCCGAAGTATTATTAGGCAATCCAATTCATATCCTTTCAAAATAATTTATAATAAAAAAAGGAGCAGTCCGATTGCTCCTTTTTTTATTTTTATGAAACCGATTGGAGATTCGCTACGTATTGTTTAATGAGAAATACAACCAATGAAAATTCTTCATATTTCTGCAGATTGGAAATAAGGCCAGTTAAAATAGCCATTCTCGGCTTTTCTTTCTTCATTTCATCTATTAAAAGTTGAATGGATTCATCAATCAACGGATTTTCCTTAAATTGCCCATCAAATGGTTCAAGCAAAGATAAAATATGTTCTTTTGAAATCAGTTCATTGAAATTGGAATAGCTCTTTAAATTCCACATTTGTTCCGTCACAAAATGAAGGCTGCTGTATTCCACAATAATATTTACTTTTTCTGCAAGGCTATTGGCCAAATGCTCTAAATTATACTTTTGTGGACGAGTTGTAATAAATTCGGTATAACTCATTAATAAGCCACGAACAACTAATAATAAATCATATTTAAAATGACTCGCTTTTTCTCCAAACGTTTGATGGATAATCGTCAATAGAGATTGATCAAGAATGGAATTTAATTCTTTGATTTTTTTAATGACTTCATTGTTCATCGGCTGAAAATTTTCCCGCATACACATGGAGATAAAGGAGTAGTGGTCTTCTAAAAGTTTAAAGCTGTGAAAAAAGAACAGCGTGATTTTATTTTCTTTCGGTATGCTGTCATCTAAAATTTCATTCTGTTTTGCAATGATTTTTTTAATAAAATAATTGGTAATCTCCACAAGTAAATCATCTTTTGATTTAAAGCTGAGATAAAAGGCACCTTTTGAAATGCCACATGCATTGGTTATATCTTGGATGGAAGTGGATTCCACACCATTTTTTGAAAACAGCTCAATGGCCTTCTCCATAATTAGAATTTTTTTTGACACAAAATCTCCTCCGAAATGTAAAGAAATATCTCGATTTCATTGACAGTGACTGCTCAGTCAATTATTATATTGAAATGTGACCGATTAGTCAAAAAAGGTGGGTTTAATTTTGAACGGATTAGTGAATTTCGTCATAAAAAATAAGTTAGCCGTATGGTTATTAGCCATCATTTTAATGGCAACAGGAATTTATTCCACTTCTCGAATGAATAAAGAAACAATTCCTGACATCTCGATTCCTTATATTACGGTAATGACCATTTATCCAGGGGCTACTCCTGAACAAGCAATGGATGACATTTCCATTCCTTTAGAAAAAGCGGTTCAAAATTTAAGGAATGTTGTAGGGGTTTATTCCACATCCTATTCCAATATGTCCAGCGTACAAGTGGAATATGAATATGGAACGGACATGATTGATGCGGAACGGGAATTGCGTTCAGTCATTGACAGCATGGAGTTTCCGGATACAGCCCAAGACCCTACAATTGCCCGGATTACAGTGAATTCTTTCCCAATTTTAGCTTTAAGTGTTTCTAGCGATAAAGAAGACATTGTGGAGCTCACTTCCACAGTTGAAGATATCATTGTACCGAAATTAGAAGGGATTGACGGCGTATCTTCCGTTTCCATTTCAGGTCAGCATATAAATAAAGTGGAACTTGAATATGACCAAGCAAAAATGGCATCTTTAGGCATTACGGAAGATGACGTAAAACAAATGATTCAAGCAAGCGACTTAAAAGCGCCGCTTGGATTATATCCATTTAAAGAAAAAGAACAATCCATTGTTATAGATGGTAAATTTACAACAGTTGATGAATTGAAAAACTTGCTTATTCCAGTTACACCTACTGCACAACACCCAACACCTTTTGTGACTTTAAGGGATATTGCAAAAGTAGAATTAGTAGGGGAAGTTGAATCCGTTTCCCGTACGAATGGAAAAGAAGCAATCGGTATCCAGATTGTAAAAGGTCAAGAAGCAAATACGGTTGAAGTTGTAAATGAAGCAAAAGACATTATTAAAGAATTGGAAGATAAATATGACGGATTGCACATTGATGTAACCCTTGACCAAGGGGAACCAATTGAAGAATCCATTTCCACAATGCTTGGGAAAGCCATTTATGGTGCAGGATTTGCGATTCTTATTATCTTGCTGTTCTTGCGTGATATTAAATCAACGATTATATCCATTATTTCTATTCCGTTGTCTTTACTGATTGCATTTACAATTTTGCATCAAATGGATATTACGTTAAACATCATGACCCTTGGTGCGATGACCGTTGCCATTGGACGGGTAATCGACGACTCCATCGTTGTGGTTGAAAATATTTATCGACGATTGCACTTAAAAGATGAAAAATTAAAAGGTCGTGCGTTGATTCGTTCTGCAACGATTGAAATGTTCAAACCGATTTTAGCTTCCACCCTTGTAACCATTGCCGTGTTTGCGCCGCTTGTGTTAGTTGGCGGCATGGTGGGAGAGCTATTTACACCGTTTGCATTAACGATGGCCTTTGCCTTATTGGCATCCTTGTTTGTAGCTATTACAGTTGTTCCTTCCCTATCCCATACGCTGTTTAAAAAGCAATTGTATGGTGAAAAAGCGGTCGGAAAAAATAAACATGAAAAACAAAGCGCTTTAGCTTCATGGTATAAAAAGGTATTGGCTTGGTCTTTAAATCATAAAGTAATTGCTTCTCTTATTGCGATTGCATTATTAGCTGGAAGCTTATTCTTAATTCCGGTTGTAGGTTTCAGTTTCTTATCAACTGACCAAGAAAAAGTCATGTATCTCACATATACGCCTGAACCTGGCGAATCTAAGGAAAAAACGTTGGAAAATGTGCAAGTTGTTGAAGATAAACTACTTGCAAGAGATGATGTAAAAATCGTCCAAGTTTCCATTGGCTCTAGCGGCGGTCCAATGATGGGCATGATGGGAACGGACGGAGCATTGATGTATGTTATTTTTAAAGATGACACAGAAAACTTTGATGATGTCCAAGAGGAAGTTGAAAAATATATTGAAGGCTTGGACCAATCAGGTAAATGGATCAATCAAAACTTCAGTATGTCCATGTCCAATAACGAACTAAGTTATACTGTTTATGGCGATGACATGGAGAAAATTGAAAAAACTGTATCAGACATCGAACAAATTATGAAAGAGTCTGGAAACTTAAAAGATGTAAGTACCTCTCTTTCTGAACGTTATGATGAATTCACATTAAAAGTGAACCAACAAACATTGTTGCAATATGGTTTAACAGCTGGACAGCTTGCCATGATGTTAAATCCGAACCAAAAAGATGAAGTGTTGACAACACTTAAAAAAGACGGTACGGATATCGATGTCATTGTAAAACGGAATGTTAACTTATCTGAATCGTTTGATGATTTATTAGAACGGCCTGTGCCGACTGCAACAGGTGCGCCTGTACAGCTTAAAGACATTGTGGAAGTGGAAAAAGGTACAGTTTCCAATACGATTTCTCGCAGCAAAGGACAGTTGTATGCAAGCGTATCTGGTACAGTCACAAGCAAAGATGTAACGAAAGCTTCATCCGAGGTAGATAAAAAAATAGATAAACTTGATTTGCCAAAAGGCGTTGAAATTGGCGTTGACGGTGTTACAGCAGATATGGAAGAAGCCTTTACACAATTAGGCTTTGCGATGATTGTGGCAATTGGAATTGTTTACTTCATCCTCGTTGTAACATTTGGTGAAGGATTGGCTCCATTCGCAATCCTCTTCTCATTGCCGTTTACAGTGATCGGTTCATTAGTAGGTCTTTGGATTGCAGGAGAAACAATTTCCGTATCGGTTATGATGGGTATGCTCATGTTGATTGGTATTGTCGTAACAAATGCGGTTGTATTAGTTGACCGAATCATCAATATGGAACGTACAGGAATGCCAATGCGTGAAGCGATTCTAGAAGCAGGTGCTACTCGTCTTCGTCCAATCCTAATGACAGCCATCGCTACAATTGGTGCGTTAATTCCGCTTGCGATTGGCGCGGAAGGCAGCGGCATGATTTCAAGGGATTTAGGTATTTGTGTAATCGGCGGTTTATTCAGTTCAACGATGTTAACCTTAATTGTAGTGCCGATTGTTTATGAAATTTTATCCAAAATGTTGCGAAAAAATCGTACAGAAATTGAAGAAGATTAATTCATAAATCAAGAATTCACCCTCGATATCTACAATATCGAGGGTGAATATTTTTTATCCTTGCTGGACAATTGCCAAAAGCAGGCGTAGAATAGCGAATACAAGAAGGAGGGAAAGGTATTACAAATTACTTTTGATACCGCAGATTATGACCATTATCCGCACGATTTTACAAATACTGATTTTATATATTTTTTATTACATTGGCGTGTTGATTGTGAATGTAACCCATCTCCCTTTTCCGCCTAGTGTGATTGGTTTGCTATTATTATTTTTATGTTTGCAACGAAAATGGATTAAAGTGGGAATAATCCAGCAAGGTGCCAGCTTTTTAATAGGGTTTATGACATTATTTTTTATTCCTTCGATGCTCGGGATTGTAGAATATCCAGAATTGCTGTCGATGAAAGGGATTCTTTTAATCGTGACCGTTTTTGCAAGTACGGTGCTTACCATTTATTTGACAAGCATCTTTAGCGGAATTATCGAAAGAAAAGAGAGAGGATTGAAGGGGAAGGAGGATGGTGGAGTTGAACGCCATCATTTATATCATTAGCACGGTTCTCATCTTTTTAATCATGATGAGATTATATAAACGTTTTCCTTTTCCGTTTTTACTTCCTATTCTTACGACAACCATTGTATTAGTGGTATTGATTATATTGCTTCATATCCCTTATAACGAGTATATGGAAGGCGGAAAATGGATTCAAAATCTATTAGGGCCGGCCGTTGTTGCATTGGCTTATCCATTGTACAATCAACGTCAATTAGTAGCAAAATATAAATATACAATCATGTTAGGCATTGTTTTTGCGATGATGATTGGTTTAATCAGTGTATGTTTAGGTTTAGAAGCATTTCATGAAGAAAAAGACTTTATCTTGACGGCCTTGCCTAAATCGCTGACGACGCCAATTGCCATGCAGGTGAGCGAAACCATCGGAGGAATTCCACCGTTAACGGCCGTTTTAGTGATGGTGGCCGGTTTTACGGGGGCACTTTTTGGTCCAATGGTATATAAATTAGGCAAAATCGATTCACCGATTTCAAGAGGCATTTCGATGGGAAGCGCCAGTCATGGAGTCGGCATATCGAGATTAAAAGATTATGGAGAAGAGGATTTGTCAATCGGCTCTGTCTCCATGAGTTTAAGCGCGGTTATTGGTGCGATTCTTTGCCCGATTTTCGTATTTCTCTTTTTCTAAAAGATTTTATTAGAGCGAATGGAAGAAACCATAAGTTTCCCATTCGCTCTTTTTTGGTGTGAATTGGGTACACTTATATAATGAATCATTTTGTAAGTATAACGTAAGAATAAATGCTTCTTTATACGCATATCCCCATATAGTAGACATCGCAAGAAAAATCTATGAATTGTATCAAAATTTTAGATTCTTTTGATTTTTCAAAAATAATTAATAGACAAAAATTTGTCACAAGTTTAAAATAACGGATACAGGGGGTGAAATTTGGAAAAAGTTTGACTTTTTCCAATGGGGATATGAAAGTGATTCGAATTATTCTTCAAGTAATGCTTTTATATGTGTTCTATTACATTGGGGTGTTTGTGGTAGAAATGACGCATTTGCCATTGCCAGCCAGCATCATCGGCTTAGTGCTTTTATTTATCTGCTTGTATTTTAAATGGATTAAAGTGGATTATGTGAAAGAAGGGGCAAATTTCTTAATCGGATTTATGACGTTATTTTTTATTCCGCCTATTGTCGGGATTATTGATTATCCGGAGCTTCTTTCTGTATCAGGTTCATTACTGGTGGCTTCGGTCATCATCAGTACGCTCTTTGTACTGCTTACAACAAGTTTAATTTGCCAATGGATTGAGAAAAAAGAGCTGGCAATGAAAGAAAAAAAGGAGCAGGTTATGCAAAAGGAGGGAGAAAGGGATGTGGATCATACGAGCGAGTATATCCATCATTAGTACGGTTTGTGTATTCCTATTAATGAGAAAATTGTATTCGAAATATCCCACTCCGCTATTAATGCCTATTTTAACATCAACAATAATTATCATCGCAGGTTTACTACTTTTGAATATTCCTTTTGATGTTTATATGGAAGGAGGGCGTTATCTTCAGCATCTATTGGGACCGGGGGTTGTTGCTTTAGCTTATCCGCTTTACAATCAATGGCAGATGGTGTTGAAGTATAAGTATACAATATTATCCGGTATTGTAATTGCAATGGTGAGCGGTTTAATAAGTGTTTATACGCTGCTTGTTGTTTTTAAAATCGATAAGGAATACATATTAACTGCCTTGCCAAAATCAATGACAACACCAGTTGCAATGAATGTCAGCGAAACTATCGGGGGTATTCCGCCTCTTACCGCAGTATTGGTATTGATTGCAGGCTTTACGGGAGCTCTTCTCGGCCCTATTATGTATTCCCTTGCAAGAATTCATTCTCCTATTAGCCGGGGAGTGGCCATGGGAAGCGCAAGCCATGGGGTCGGAACGGCCAAGCTGGTTGATTATGGCGAGCTGGATTTATCCGTTGGTTCATTATCGATGGGCTTGAGTGCAGTAGTTGGTGCGATTTTATGTCCAATCTTTGTTTATATATTTATGTAAAGAAAAGGAGGCTGGGACAAAACTAGCTTCAAGATAGGAAAAAGGAGAATTTGAGCCAACTCAAATTCTCCTTTTTCCATTTCTCTCCATTATTTTTGGTCAGTTGATTTTTGTTGGCCGTGTATTTCCGTAAATTCACGG
>Ga0207747_1000233_pt1 | contig 71210 bp, 67 predicted proteins | sample HigsolmetaGSP11D_FD_184839 | JGI IMG/M metagenome (GOLD analysis project Ga0207747, IMG submission 184839) | High solid enriched microbial communities from the Joint BioEnergy Institute, USA - SP1-1-D (SPAdes) | ecosystem: Engineered > Bioreactor > SSF (Solid state fermentation) > Aerobic >...
GTTGGCCCCTACCGGTATACAGCACAGCACAAAGCCTATCCGCGAACGAGAAGTCAATCTTGTCTGCCACATGGCTCCAAAACGGATGGGGCGGCAGTTTCGAGTACACCAGTACATCTGCAAACGAGAGTTGATCAAACACCTTGTAACGCACATGGTTTGTCATGTCAGCAACACCTCCCAAACTCCTTATCTTCATTATACCAAGAGATATGGAGGATTTGGGAGAAATATTAAGAAAAACGGTGGTATTGATCAAAAATTGGCGATATTCAGCAAGCAGGGATGGCGGGTTTATTCACAATTAATAGACAGTGAAACTAAAAAAAGTGCACCATAAATAGCAAAACAAATATACTCGTTAACGTTTACAATGAAAAATAGATTATGGCCGGCCCTTAATCTTGAATCTATCACTGAATGTACAGGGGGAATCACTGTGAAAAGAAGCAGATGGCTTCGCTTATTGACTCTGGTTACCATCATGACCGTATTCCTCGCAGCTTGCGGAGGAGGAGGCAACAGCAACAACCAGGGCAGCAATTCATCCGGCAATGCGAATACGAACACCAATAGCGGAGCGACTGGCGACGCAGGTAAAGACAAGGTAACGTTAACGATGATCGTATCCGGCAATCGTGCGGCGGACGGTGAGGATTTCGAACTCGATATTCTGCCTCGTATGGTGAATGAGAAGTTCCCTCACATTACACTGGAAGTCCAGAAGCTGCCCGATGATCAATATGAGACCAACATCATGACCAAGCTGGCCGCAGGTGAAGCGCCTGATATTTTCCGCATCTGGCCAAGAATGGCTTCCATGGGTGTGATTGCTACAGCCAAAGCTGGCTATCTCGCGGACCTGACGGATCTTCCTTTCCAACAATACATCAGTCAGGGCGCCAGAGAGGACATGTCCTATGATGGCAAGATTTACGGGATCACAAAAGGGATCGACATGCTTGGCGTTTACTACAACAAGAGCTTGTTCGAGCAGGTTGGCATCAACGAGTTGCCTCGAGATTGGGAAGCCTTCCTCGCAGCGAGCCAGAAGTTGAAGGATGCGGGCATTACACCGATCGTCATGGGAGACAAGGATTCCTGGTGGATTCAATTCGGTATGTACCAGATTGTAGCCAACACACTTTATGCGGAAGACAAGGATTTCGACCTCAAGCTGCAAAACGGTGAAGCAGAATTTACGGACCCGCGCTGGGTAGAGGCGATTGCGAAGTATTATGACTTGTATCAGAAGGGGTATATGGCAAGCAACACCCTTGCGTTGTCTGGTTCGCAAGCCATCCAGATGTTCATTGACGGTCAGGCTGCGATGGTGATTACGGGTACGTGGGATCTGCCGCCGTTGATGAATGAAGGAGCTGCCCAATTCGAACGCGGATTCTTCCCGCTTCCAGGCAATGATCCAGGGGAGCCTGTATGGCAAGCGGTGGCTACAGCGGCAGGTTGGGGTGTATCGGCAGATTCGAAACATCTCGATGTTGTGAAAGAAGTGCTGAACTATTGGTTCGATCCAAGTTCGGATCTGTTCGCGAAGTGGGTGGAATATAACCCTTCGATCTCCGCATTTGAGGGTGTTCCGTTGACCAATGAAATCTTCAAGGATGCATATGAACAATATCTCGCGACGGGCAATTCGATCTATTTCGCCAATCAAATGTGGCCAAGCGGTGTAGCCGATGAGATGCAAGCCAAATTCGGCGAGATGATCGGCGGCAGAAATGTAACGGCGGAAGATGTGGCGGCTGCCATGCAGAAGAAGTTCAACGAACTCTGGAAATGATAGCGGGTTAAGGGCTGTGGGAGGAGGTGCTCCTCCCACTTTCCAAATTTTCGTTTGAAAGGATTTTGACAGCCATGAGTTCTGCAGTCATGAAAAAGACCTTGTATTGGTTCGCACTTCCCGCATTGCTCTTGTACAGCGTGTTCTGGATCTATCCGATCTTGACCTTGTTCGGGTACAGCGTAACCGATTATAACGGTCTTGTGAAGCAATATAACTTCGTAGGCCTTGATAATTTTCGGCAAATCTTCGATGATGGCATCGCGGCAAGTTCGATTACTACGACGCTAATCTATATGTTCGTATTTGCTTTATGCACGAACCTGATCTCACTCGGTCTGGCATTTCTCTTGAACATGAAAATTCGCGCTACAGGGATCTACCGGACAATCGCCTACATTCCTGCTCTATTCAGCCCGATCGTCGTCGGTTATATCTGGAGTTATGTGTTCATGCCGGGGAGCGGGCTGATCGCTACCGTGATTAGCTGGTTTGGCATGGATGGCAACAGCTTCAACGTGTTGGGCAACTACAACTATGCTTTATATGGCGTGATCTCTGTAGATGTTTGGAAACATATAGGTACTACAACGGTGATTTTCCTCGCAGGCTTGCAGACGATACCCAAAGAGCTGCTGGAAGCAGGGGAGATCGATGGAGCGAATGCTTGGCAGAAAACACGGTATATCCGTCTGCCCTTGCTTGCCACCTCCATCACGATCAACTTGACCCTGAGTGTGATTAATGGCCTGAAGGCATTCGAGTATCCATTTATCATGACCAATGGTGGTCCAGGTCGTTCTACAAGTACGCTTGTGGTTGACATCTTCCGCACGGCCTTTACCGAGATGCAGTACGGCAAAGCTGCGGCTCTGGCTGTCGTATCCTTTGTGATCATCATTGTGTTGACAGCGTTGCTCGTCTTCCGCCTGAACAAGAAGGAGGTTAGCGCCTGATGACAGACAACCGGTTCCTTCGCAGCCTGCCCAGGCACCTGTTCATCATAGCGATCCTGGCGATCAACCTGCTTCCATTGGTCATTGCGTTCTCCAGTTCGTTCCGATCCATTCGCAATATGACCAATCCGTTGAATCTTTTCTCTGAATTCACTTTGGAAAGTTACAAGGCGGCTTTCACGCGGATGCAGTTTCCGGCTGCGCTCATGAACAGCCTGATGATGACCGTCGTGGCAGTAGTTGCAGTAGTGTTGATCACTGCGATGGCGTCATATCCAATTGCTCGCATCGACAGCAAGTTCAGCAAGTTCCTGTATATCTTCTTCCTGTCCGGGCTGGTGATCCCAAGCCAGATGATCATCATACCGATCGTCAAGACCATGCAAGGTCTGGATATCACCAGTGCGCAGCTGCGGCCGATCATCATGTTTATCACGTGCAGCATCCCGTTTTCTTCTTTCCTCTATACCGGATTTATCAAGAACAGTGTGCCCGTAGAGGTGGAGGAATCCGCTGTGATCGACGGTGCGGGGTTGTTGCGCCGTTTCTGGCAGATCGTCTTCCCTCTGCTCATCCCGGTAACGACAGCTGTCGTGATCACCCAGGGGGTCTGGATATGGAACGACTTTTTCTATCCGATGGTCTTCATCTCCAAACAGGATGAGTTTCCGTTGCCGCTTGCGATGCTTGGTTTCCTCGGAGACCAGACGAACCCGACGGCATGGAACGTTCTGTTTGCAGCGAGTATATTAACATCGCTGCCTCTGCTGGTCATATTCGGATTTCTGCAGAAGTTCTTCATAGCGGGTTTGACAGTGGGAGCAGTGAAGGGATGATGGTGAGTTGCCGGAATATGCCAGAAAGGTGTCTGATCATAGGATCGGACACCTTTTTTATATACGTCTATTTCACCTGTTTCACCATTTGACGATACTCTTCAGGTGTCAGCCCGGTCAATTTCTTGAACAAGCGAAAGAAATACTTCGTGTTATCGAACCCGAGCGACTTCGCCACCTTGTATACTTTCTCATCGGTGGTAGCGAGCAGATCCTTGGCTTTATCGATGCGCGCATTGTTGACATAATCGATAAAATTGACGCCGGTTTTCTCTTTGAAGAGATGGCTGCAATAGCTTGGGTTAAGGAAGAAGATGGATGATACCTTTTCGAGTGATAAAGTCTTGTTCAGATTTTTGTTGATGTAAGTTTTGATGTTATCCACGACATGTTGGGACGAGTAGGAAGAATGGTCGCTGAGCAGCTCGGCAATGCCCGGCAACACCTTGGTCATATAGCGACGCAGAGACTCCACATCGAAGTAAGTGTCCAGATATTGATCAAAACTGGTGGATGATTTCTGATTCCCGATTGTATGGTATACGTCAAACAGAATATTGCGAACCTCCAGCACGATGGATTCACAAGTATTCTTCAGCTCAGCCAAGGTAACCCCGGCATAGGAATCGAAGAAATCAAACAGCAGATTCACATACTCTGTTGTCTTCTGCACATTGCCCGACTCAATAAAGAACAACAACTCATCCATATACGGCCAGTCGAGTTGGGTACTCGGAGCCTTGTCGCCGTTATAGAACATGATGGAAGGGCTGATCTTCTCGCATCTTGCATTCAGAACATCTATCGTCTCGTTAAAGGCATCGTGCAATTGCATGAGACTGTTCTTGGCATAACTGATCGCGATGATGCTGTCCGGGATCTGTTCGCCAATCCCTTGTGCGAAGGAATCAGCCTGATGCCGAATCGATTGATCGTTGTCAGATTCGGTATCCGTCAGGAAGAGCAGACAGAATGTCATATGTTTATTATGCGGATGGGCTATGGCGAGACATCGATCATCCAGATTCAACGTGACTTGTCGCGGCTCCGGGGAATAGATCGTGAACAGCATAAAGCATCTGGCCTGACTGAGCAGGCTCAGTTTCTCGGATGTGAACGGCGGCGGATTGGCGGAATCATACATACCGAGCAGCATATTGGTTAACGTCCGCATGTCAGCTTCGGCCTTCAACTGCTCCGCTTCGGATATTTTCTTGACATATTGTTCCGCTGCTTCCCGGTCTTCGTCGAGCTGTCGCAAAGCATGTTCCAATGTGGACAAGATCTCTTCACGATTAAACGGCTTCAAGAGATAGCTGACCACCTTGGCAGAGATGGCTTCCCGCATATATTCAAAGTCGGAATGACCGCTGATGACGATGATTTTTTTGTCCGGATACCGTTCGTGAATCAGCTTGAGGAACTCCTTGCCGTCCATCTCTGGCATCCTCATGTCCGTGATGATGATATCCGGATTCACCGTCTCGATCAGTTTCAGCCCATCGACACCGTTGCCGGCTTCTCCTGCACAGGCAAGCTTGTCCCCAAGTCCGACGCTGTGTATTTTCTTCTGGACTCCCTTGCGAATCAGTGGTTCATCGTCGACGATGATGTAGCGGTACATGATTTCCCCTCCCTATTTGATCTTGGGAACCGTGATGGTAACCGTTGTTCCGATATCTTTCTGGCTCTGGATGCGGAGCCCATAACCGTCTCCATAATACAGCGCGATGCGCGAATGGATGTTTTTGAGCCCGATTCCTCGCTTGTTGCGCTGACCAAGCTCTTTGAATTCTACCGGCTCCATCAGAAGTGATTGCAATTCTTGCAATTGCTCTGAGGTCATTCCAACTCCATTGTCTTGTACCTCGAATATGATCCGCTCTTCATCTTCATAAGCGCTCAGTTTGATCAGGCCTTCCTTGCTCGATAACTCAATGCCGTGATAGATCGCATTCTCCACAACCGGCTGCAGGATCAGCTTCAGGATCCTTTGCTGTTTCAGATGATCATCGACCTGGACGTCGAACCGAATCCTGTCTTCATAACGGACTTTCTGGATGGCCATATAGTTGTGCACATGGGTCAGTTCATCCGAGAGCATAACGAGCTCACTCTCGGTCTTGATGCTGTATCGGAACATATCCCCCAGCGCCTTCGTCATGATCGCGATGCTCTCAACCTCTTCGATCTCGGCGATGCTGTTGATCGATTCCAGTGTATTGTAGAGGAAGTGAGAATTGATCTGCGCCTCAAGCGCTTTCATCTGCGAATCAAGAGACATCAGCTTGTTCTGATAGCTGTCCCGGATATAATCCTCAAGATCTTGCACCATCTTGTTGTACTCCCGATACAGGATGCCAATCTCATCCTTGCGATCCAGGTGCTTGTTGGCCAGAGTCAACGGATAAGACTTGGATCGTCGCATCGTATTAGCCAGTTCGAAGATCGGCTTCGTGAAGACTTTGGAGAGCACGATCGACAGGATGAGGAAGATGATGCCGCATGTAAAGGCAATGTAGACGATCAGTTTCTCAGAAATGCCATATTGCTTGTACAACTCTTGCAGGTCGATGGTCGCCAGGATGCGCCAATCCCTTCCCGGAAAAGGCCGCATGACCGTCAGAATGCCATCTTGCTCGGTCTGGATATGTCCGTCGGTATCCAGTTTTACCAGTTCGAGCAGAGAATCGGATACCGACTCGCCGATTTGTCGCATCGAGGTTTCATAGAGAATCACGCCTTGCCGGTCTACAAGATAGATGCTGGAAATGCCTTGCACGATATCCTTGTCCAACTCGTTGAAGATGGAAATATCGCAATCCAGCAACAGAACGCCCAGCATGGCTCTTGTGTCCGAGTCATAGAGCGCGCGGGCAAAGGTGATCGAGTTGGTGTTGTTGATGATAAAGTCCTTTTTGCCCACTTCGCTTATATACAATCCGCCTTTCAGAGCCAATGTTTCCTGATACCATTCGTCCTGTGACGGTTCATAGCCGACGACGAGATCATAACCGCTGCTGTAAGTGATATTATGACCGTCAGGCAAGAAGATATAGATGCCTTTGATATATTCATTGCCCAGCATCAGGGTATCCAGGAAGAACATCATCTCTCTTCGCGCGGCGAAAAGATCATAATAGCTCAAATCGTTCATATTATTTAACTGCGTTAATCTCTCGGCCGCCGTAGTGGAGCCAGGTTGCGCAGAAAATTGCTGGAAGGATAAGGTGATTCGATCAATATTGCGGATGATGCCGCCAATTCGATCGGTGGTGTTATCGATTGTATCGGATGCCAGCTTGGATACCTGATTGCTGACCAGTGAGGTGTAACTGTTATAGGAGATAAAGGATACGATCACGACGGGAATAATCGAGACGGTGATGAAGAGCAGGAACAGTTGCTTGCGAATGTTCCAGAAGATCATGGCACGTATCCACTCCTTGTGTATCCCGGCAGCCTGAGACATCATTCATACAAAGAGAATATACCAAAAGAGACGTCAAGGGAATACGAAACGGAAAAGTCAAAAATAATGCACTGCCAAGAACAAAAATTGTATACCGTAAACCATAGTATAATTTTATTAATCTAGCAAGGCGGGGATTGGAAAATATGAAACCAAAGGTGTTGGCATTAAGGAAATTGCCAGAGGAAGCCAGAGCGATCATCAGCGATCAATGCGAGTTGCGGGAAGTGGAAGATGGCGAAAGTTTGGCCAGAGAGAACCTGGAAGCGTTGATCGGCGACGTGCATGGACTGTTGCAAAGCGGTTTGCAGATCGACGATGAGCTGCTTGATAAAGCCCCGATGCTGAAAGTGGTGAGCAATGTATCGGTAGGCTACAACAATTTCGATCTGGAAGCGATGCGGAGACGCGGCATCATCGGAACGCACACCCCGTACGTTCTTGATGATACGGTGGCTGATCTGGCCATCGCGCTGATGTTGGCGGCTGCCCGGCGCATACCGGAGCTCGATCGCAAAGTGAAGGAAGGCAGATGGAGCAAGGATGAGCCCGCTTCCGCAGATTTCGGGATGGATGTCCATCACGCCACCTTGGGCATAGTTGGTCTGGGGAGAATCGGCGAAGCTGTTGCCAAACGTGCCGCGCTGGGATTCGATATGAACATCCTGTACTATAATCGCCGCCGCAAGCAGGAAGTTGAGGAACGATACGGCGCCAAGTACCGGACGCTGGAGCAGCTCCTGCAGGAATCCGACTTTGTTGTGGTTCTGGCGCCGCTCACCAATGAGACGAAGCGGATGTTCCGAAGGGAGCAGTTTCAGCTCATGAAGCCTTCGGCGATTTTCATCAACGTTTCACGCGGTCAACTGGTTGATGAAGAAGCTCTGGTTGAAGCGCTGGAGCTTGGGTGGATCAGGGCAGCCGGATTGGATGTGTATGCGGAGGAACCGGTCTCGCCTTCTCATCCGTTGCTTCGTTTACCCCAGGTCGTGACGTTGCCGCATATCGGATCTGCCACTGCAAGGACAAGACATAAGATGCATGAGTCGGCCGCCCGGAGCCTGGTCGCTGCGCTGACCGGACATGGGGAAGCCCACATTGTGCCTGAACTGCGCTCATAAGGCGGCATGACCATAACGGTCCCGATTATTTTTCAACAGTCTGCAGATAAACAAGAAAACAGGTATTTACGGGGGAAACACACCGCGTAAACCGGAACAAGAGCCATTATGGGGGTTGTAAGAGATGAGTCTGAAAGTTTATGCTCTGACTTGTGAATATCGTGCGACTTGGCTTGGAACAGACGTGACCAGACCTCGTTTCTCCTGGAAATTGCAGGCGGAGCATCAGCGGGGAGTTGTACAGGCCGCATACCGCCTTCAGGTGAGAGAGGCAAGCGGCAACTATCAGCAACCGTTGTGGGATACCGGATATGCAGGCAGCGATCAATCGATCCATCTGGAGTATGACGGTCCTGACTTGAAGCCGCGTACCCGCTATTATGTGAGAGTAAAGGTTTGGGACCAGGCCGGCCATGAATCCGCATGGAGCGAAGAAACATGGTGGGAAACCGGTCTCATGAGCCCGGAACATTGGCAGGCTTCCTGGATTACGCCGCGTGCTGACCAGATCGATCCGCATGATCCTGCTGTGTTCATGCTGAGGAAATCATTCAGGCTGGGCAAGACGGTTCGCTCAGCAAGGATCTATGCGACAGCAGCCGGCATGTATGAGATTCATATCAACGGACAGAGGCTTGGGGATGAACTGTTCGCTCCGGGCTGGACGAGCTATTCCCACCGACATCAATATCAGGCTTATGACGCTTCATCGCTGCTGAAGAGCGGTGACAACAGTATAGGAGTCCTGCTTGGTGACGGCTGGTACAAGGGAGAGCTCACCTGGCTCAGCAAGCGCAATATCTATGGAGACCGCAGGGCTCTGTTGTTACAGTTGCATGTTCAGTTCGAAGATGGCGACGAAGAAGTGATCGTAACGGACGAGTCCTGGAAAGCTTCCACCGGTCCCATCTTGCTGTCGGAGCTGTACGCGGGCGAAACCTATGATGCGAGGCTGGAACTTGCCGGCTGGTCAGGCACAGGATTCGACGATCGCGGATGGTCCGCGGTCGAGATTCTCAATCTGCCTTACCAACAGCTTGTCGCTCAGGAAAACTGGCCCTGCCGGGTTACAGAAAGATTGCGTCCGGTCAAGGTGATTCATACCCCTGCCGGGGATACGGTGCTTGATATGGGGCAGAATCTTGTCGGCCGCGTGCGAATGAATCTCGCGGTGTCCAAGGGGATGGAGATCGAGCTGCATCACGCGGAAGTGTTGGACAAGCATGGGAATTTCTATACGGGCAATCTGCGCAAGGCCAGGCAGACTGTGCGCTATATCGCCGGATATGACGGTGAGATCGATTATGCGCCGCATTTTACGTTCCAGGGATTTCGCTATGTCAGGGTAAGAGGACTCGAGGGATGGACAGACGAGCAGCTGATGGCGGCGTTCACGGCGGAAGTGATCCACTCGGATATGGAGCCTGCCGGCAGTTTCGTCTGTTCCAACGAAGCCGTTAACCAGCTGTATCGCAATGTGGTGTGGGGACAGCGCGGCAACTTCGTCGACGTGCCGACAGATTGTCCGCAACGCGATGAGCGCCTTGGCTGGACGGGGGATGCCCAGATCTTCGCCCGTACGGCAGCATTCAATTATCAGGTGGCGCCGTTTTTCACCAAGTGGCTGCGAGATCTGAAGGCAGACCAATGGGAGACGGGAGCTGTGCCATTCGTGGTTCCAAATGCCCTTGGTGATTATACGTCCGGGCAGTGGGGAGATGAGACGCTGACTTCCTCCGCCTGGGGAGATGCGGTGACGATCGTTCCATGGACGATGTATCTTCATTATGGAGATCGACGTTTGCTGGCGGAACAATATGGCAGCATGAAAGCATGGGTGGAGTTTATCCGCAGACAAGGCAAGGATGAATATCTATGGGACACCGGGTTTCAATTTGGCGATTGGCTGGCGCTTGATGCCCATGAAGGCAGTTACTTCGGGGCGACGCCGGTGTATCTCGTGGCGACCGCTTTCTACGCGCATTCGACTCGGATCTTGCGCGATGCGGCGGCCGTTCTGGGCATGGAGGACGATGTGCGGGAGTACACGCGCTTGCATGCAGGTATAGTGGAAGCCTTCCGACGCACCTACATACGTGAGGATGGAAGCATGATCGCCCGCACTCAAACCTCCTACATCATGCCGCTGATCTTTGACCTGGTGGAGGGTGAGCTCCGCAAGAAGATCGCCGCGGGATTAAACGATCTGGTCGTGGAACAGGATTACCATTTGACCACCGGCTTTGTTGGCACGCCGTATCTTTGCCTGGTTCTGTCGGAGAATGGATATCATGATACGGCTGTGAAGTTGCTGCTGCAAGACACCTATCCTTCCTGGCTGTATTCCGTCAGCAAAGGCGCCACGACGATCTGGGAGCACTGGGACGGCATCAAACCGGACGGCTCGTTCTGGAGCGATGATATGAATTCCTTCAATCATTATGCATACGGGGCGATCGGCGACTGGATGTTCCGTCATCTGGCGGGTCTGGCTATGGATGAATCGGTCCCAGCATTCGCGAAACTTCGCATCCAGCCCCAGCTGCCTGTGGATGGCCTTACCTACGCCGAAGCCTCTTATGAAAGTATGTATGGCAACGTTGAGGTCGGCTGGCGTTTGCAGGATGGCAAGACGATGATGAAGGTGACGGTACCGGTGAACTGTACAGCCGAAGTGATCGTGCCCGGAGCCAGGATCGAGATGTTGTGGGAAGGAGATACGCCGATTCGTCAAGTGATCGACTCGCTTGGGTCAAACGAAGATCCCGTGCGCCAGACAGCCGGGATCAAGGAGGTCGAACAGACCGCCAGCGGCGTACGTCTGTTGATCGGTTCAGGTTCCTATTCGTTTGTGAGTGCTTGACGATACCAAGCGTAAGAAATGAAACCGAGCTGACCGACCTGGTCGGAAAGCTCGGTTTTTTATGCGTTTGCGGGACAGGCATTGGCATTCTGAAGAAGATCGGTTAGACTGTTGATGATTTCATATTGGAATACACAAACGGCAGGTGATAGAAATGCACGTGCTGGCCGTAGCGGTTGGAGGCATGATAGGGGCTGTTCTTCGTCATATAATCGGACATGGGCTGGAACCGCTCCTGCGGGGGATGGACTGGCCTTTGTTTCTGAACGGCACCTTGCTGGTCAACCTGGCGGGATGTCTGGTTCTGGGCGCATTCGCGGCGGCTTCGGAGCGTCTTGGCCTTCCCAGGCCCGTTCATCTTGGTATCAGCGTCGGCCTCATCGGCTCGTTTACGACATTCTCCACGTTCTCGGTCGAGGCGTTGCAGCTGATCGAGCTTGGGTCACCGGCATCGGCTGCGGCATACGTGCTCATCAGCGCATTGGGCGGAGCCCTGCTTGCGGGGATCGGCTGGATCGCAGCGGGCAGATGGACAAGCGGTTCGACCGGCAGACGGACCCGCGGACAGATCGGCAGCAAGGAGGGGCAGCGGTGATGGCAGTCTGGTGGGTAGGCCTGGGAGGTATCATCGGCGCGCTCATGCGCTATTATGCGGGACTGTGGCTGTCGAAGCGTTCGGCATTTTTCCCGGTGGGGACGTTCCTCATCAATCTGTCCGGCTCGCTGCTGCTCGGCTTCCTCTACGCCATGCACGCGAGGGAGGTCCTTGTCGAGCCGCTGTGGCTCCTGCTGGGCGTCGGAGTATGCGGCGCGTATACGACGTTCTCGACGTTCGGGCTGGAGACGATCCGTCTGCTGGAGAAGCGGAAGTTCGCTGTGGCAGCCGCTTATGTGACAGGATCCGTCGTCCTTGGCCTGGTGGCGGCCTGGCTCGGCCTCCTGATGGGAGGTTGAGCTTTTCTGTTGACAAAAACTAATGATGTTAGTTATATTATAACTAACGTTATTAGTTAATTGGTGGAGGGGAAGCGTTTATGCGCGTCATACGAGAGCAGACGGTGATTCAGATTACGTTTATGCCCCGGGTATTCCCGGTCAATTGTTACCTGGTGGAGGAGGAAGACGGACTGACGCTGATCGATGCGGCGATGGCCTTCGGCTGGAAGGGCATCCTGCAGGCGGCCTCCTCGCTCGGCAAGCCGATCAGACGCATCCTGCTCACGCACGCGCATGCGGATCATGTCGGTGCTCTGGATCGACTGCGCGCCGCATGTCCGGATGCGGAAGTGGCGATCTCCGAGCGGGATGCCAGGCTGCTGGCCGGCGACTATGCCTTGCTCCCGGGGGAGCATCCGGACAAGATTCGGGGCGGATTCAATCGCAAGCTTCGGACCAGACCGGACCGGCTGCTGCGCGATGGAGAGCGCATCGGCTCGCTGACCGCGATCGCTGCGCCAGGTCATACGCCGGGGCATATGGCGTTCATGGACGAGCGCTGTGGCATCCTGATCGCCGGGGACGCTTTCCAGACGCGCGGGGGCGTCGCGGTGTCCGGAATCGTGCGACCGGGCTTCCCGTTTCCGGCGATGGCCACATGGAGCCGGGAAGCGGCGCTGGCAACGGCGCGGAAGCTGCGCGAGCTTCGTCCGTCCGTGCTGGCGGTCGGGCATGGCGAGATGATCCGCGAGCCGCTACCTTCCATCGATCAGGCGATTCTGGAGGCGGAGCAACATTCTGGCACAAACCGGCCAAGATAATAGGAGTGTGAAGCATACATGTCACCAAGAGCAGGACTCGATCGAAACAAAATCTTGCAAATGGCGGGTGAACTGGCGGACGCACACGGGCTGGACAACCTGACGCTGGCCAGCCTGGCCAAGGCGCTGGGCATCCGTTCATCTTCCATCTACAACCACGTGGAAGGCTTGCCGGAGCTGCGCCATCAATTGGCCGTTCATGCGCTGCGTCAGCTGTATGACCGCATGCTTCATGCTGCCGCCGGACGCGCGAGGGATGAAGCCATCCATGCGATCGGCCGGGCATACGTGGAATTTGCCCGCGAGCATCCGGGCCTGTATGAGGCCGCGCTTCGCGCGCCGGCTCCCGGGCAGGAAGAGCTGACGCGCATATCAGAAGCGATCGTGAAGCTGCTGACCGATGTGCTCGAGCCTTATGGTCTGGCCGGCGATGACGCGATACACGCCGTACGCGCGCTGCGCAGCGTGCTGCACGGCTTCGCGTCGCTGGAGCAGATGGGCGGCTTCGGTCTGCCGCTCGATCTGGACGAGACCTTCCGCAGGATGCTCGACATCGTCATCGCCGGCATCAGTCGCTCGTCGGAACACGGACCTGATCGGACTTCGGATGGGCATGATGAGGCCTAGCCATCGGCAGATCCGGTTCAGTTAATAGCCAGATTGTTCATGTTTATGCTAGATCATTCATGTTCATGGATCGCAAGAGCTGGTTTAATGTTAAGCGAATACATAAGCTGGGGGGAAGATCAGAAGCGATGCCGAATTATTCAATTGGATTGCAGATGTATACGTTGCGCGATCTGACCAGGGACGATTTTGCAGGAACGCTGCGCGAGGTCGCCGCCATCGGTTACCAGGGCGTCGAGTTCGCGGGCTACGGCGGCTTGAAGGCGGAGGAGCTGAAGTCGCTGCTCGAAGAGACCGGGCTCAAGGCGGTGGGCAGCCATGTTCCATATGAGCGGCTGCTGGAAGCGGCGGATGAAGAGATCGCATACATGAAGGCGCTGGGAGGCCGCTATATCGCGGTGCCCTATCTGGCAGAAGGCTATCGCAAGGGCGAGGCATGGCGGGAGGTCATCCGGAATATCGCGAGCCTGGGCGAGCGTTGCCGGGCTGAAGGCATCCAGCTGCTCTATCACAATCACCACTTCGAGTTCCTCGAGCACGTCGACGGCAGGACGATCCTCGATGATCTGTTCGCCAGCGTCTCCAGCGACGCGCTGCAGGTGGAGCTGGACGCCTGCTGGGCTTACGCCGCGGGCTATGATCCGGTGGCCTATGTGCGCAAGTACAAGGACAGGCTGCCGCTGGTTCATTTCAAGGATTACCGTCCGTCGGAGCATGGGCCGCTCACCGTCGAGCTGGGAGCCGGGATCGTGCCGTTGAAGGAGATCGCGGCAGCTGCAGCGGACAGCGTCTGCGAGTGGCTGATCGTCGAGCAGGACGTGTGCACGAACCCGCCGCTGGATAGCGTTCGCACCAGCTATCAATGGATCAAGGCCAATCTTCAGTAAAAAACAAAAAGCTGTGTTTCATTCGATTGTTGCTGATGACACGGAGGCCCGACGCTAACGGAACGTGGATTCCTTATGGAACCATATCGCTCGGGGAAATCGGCCAACATCATCCCATAACGCACTGTCGTTCCGTTAGCGTTGGGCAAATGGCCGTTTGACCACCAATAGCGGATGGACGTTCCGTTACGGCGGAAGGCTGGACTCCGCGTGATCCTCAATTCCTTGATCTCGCCATGCGCCATGAGCAACAACGAAGATAAACGCAGCTACAACAAAAAGCACATATACACCAGCATACATCGGAGGAGATGTTCAAATGTCAGCACTGAGCAAAGTCAGAGTCGGAATCATCGGATGCGGCGGCATCGCCAACGGCAAGCACCTGCCCTCGCTGTCGAAGCTGCAACAGGTGGACATCGTCGCATTCTGCGATATCGTGGAGGAGCGCGCGGCCAAGGCCGCTGCGGAGTATGGCACGCCTGACGCCAAGGTGTATACGGACTACAGGCGCCTGCTGGAGGATGCGTCGATCGATGTGATCCACGTGTGCACGCCGAATGACTCGCATGCCGAGATCTCGATCGCTGCCCTGGAATCCGGCAAGCACGTCATGTGCGAGAAGCCGATGGCGAAGACAACAGCGGAAGCGAGAGCGATGGTCGAAGCGGCGAATCGCACGGGCAAGAAGCTGTCCATCGCCTATCAGAACCGCTTCCGCGACGACAGCCTGTATCTGAAGCAGCTGTGCGATGAAGGCGGACTTGGCGAGATTTACTATGCCAAGGCGCACGCGCTGCGCCGCCGCGCCGTGCCGACCTGGGGCGTGTTCCTGGATGAGGAGAAGCAGGGCGGAGGTCCGCTGATCGATATCGGCACCCACGCCCTGGATCTGACGCTGTGGATGATGAACAACTACAAGCCGAAGACGGTTCTCGGCGCCGTCTATCACAAGCTGGGACAGCGCGAGAATGCCGCCAATGCCTTCGGTCCGTGGGATCCGAAGAAGTTCACGGTGGAGGATTCGGCCTTCGGGTTCATCACGATGGAGGATGGCGCCTCCATCATGCTGGAGGCCAGCTGGGCGCTCAACACGCTCAATGTCGGTGAAGCGAAGACGACGCTCCACGGGACCGAGGCGGGAGCCGACATGTGGGACGGCCTGCGCATCAACGGGGAGCGCTTCAGCAAGCTGTACGTGAACAAGATCGAGACCGATATGAGCGGCGTCGCTTTCTTCGATGGCAAGCGGGAGACGGAAGGCGAACGCGAGGCTCGCATGTGGATCGAGTCCATCGTGAATGACAGGTCGCCGCTCGTTCTGCCTGAACAGGCGCTGGTCGTCACGCAGATCCTGGAAGCGATCTATGAATCGGCAAGAACCGGCAAGGCCGTTACCTTGGCATAAGTGAACAGGAGGAGGATCAAGCGATGAAGCTTGGCGTATTTACGGTGTTGTATGCTCAGAAGTCTCTGCCCGAGATGCTCGATCACGTCGCTTCCAAGGGAGTGGAGGCGGTGGAGATCGGGACGGGCGGCTATCCTGGCAATGCGCATTGCCCGATCGATGAGCTGCTGGAGGATGACGCGGCGCTCAAGCGGTATGAACAGGAATTTGTGTCGCGCGGGCTGATCATCAGCGCGTTCAGCTGCCATGCCAACCCGCTCCATCCGAACAAGGCGATCGCGAAAGAGGCGCATGAGACGATCATGAAGACGCTGGAGCTGGCGAAGCGGCTCAGCGTCCCGGTGGTGAATACGTTCTCCGGCTGCCCGGGCGATTCGGAGGATGCGAAGTATCCGAACTGGCCGGTCGCTCCATGGCCCAACGATTATCAGGAGATCCTGGCCTGGCAATGGGAGAATAAAGTGATCCCGTACTGGAATGAAGTCGGCCGCGAGGCGGAGAAGCGGGGCGTGAAGATTGGACTGGAGCTGCATGGCGGCTTCTCCGTTCACACGCCAGGCACTCTGATGCGGCTGAGAGAGGCGGTCGGCGATGTGATCGGTGCCAACCTCGACCCGAGCCATCTGTGGTGGCAGGGCATCGATCCGGTGCAGGCCATCCTCTACCTGGGCAAGGCGGGCGCGATCCATCATTTCCACGCCAAGGACACGACCATCGACGTGAACAATGCGAACATCTACGGCATTACCGACATGCAGCCATACACGAACATGCTCAGCCGCGCCTGGCAGTTCCGGACGGTCGGCTATGGGCATGACATGAAGGTGTGGGCGGACATCATCAGCGCGCTGCGCCTCACAGGCTACGACTACGTCGTCAGCATCGAGCATGAAGACGGCCTGATGTCGATTGAAGAGGGCTTCACCAAAGCGGTGAACAACCTGCAATCGGTGCTGATCAAGGAGCCGCTCGGCGAGATGTGGTGGGTGTAAGAAAGAGGAAGATCGAAAACGGTCGACAGGGGCATTGCCTTAATTTCGCAGGCAGTGCCTTTTGTTTTTTTTTTTTTTTTTTTTTTTTTTGAGAAAAGGAGGGGGAAGAGAAGTCGCATATTGACCGCGGGGGCTGGGCAACCTACACGAATATCTGCCAGGAATAACTCGGAGGAAAGGAGGGATTCACAGATGAACAGGCATGCTCCGGCACTCGTGTTTCAATTTCCGGATGAGCGAGCCGCCAGGAAGGCGATGGAGACGTTCGGGGAACTGGGCTATGACCCCGAGTGGCGTGATCGCGATGCGCCGCAGCCCCAGGTTGCGATCCGCGTCATCGGCGAGGATCTTTCGGCCGCTCTGGAGATCGGACAGGCGTGCGGCGGCCAGCTGCTGAGTGAGCGGACCCGGCCACATGCCGCCAGGGATGAAGAGGAAGTCTACGCGATGGCCTACGAGCTGGATCGCCGGCCTGAGCGGGATACTCCAGCGGCAGAGCCGGATTCGTCGTTCGATAGTCGGCGGAGGCACGCAGCGAAACGGGCTGAGGCCGCTGATTCGTCCGCCGATCCCGACCGGCTGGACCGGACGGGTCCCGAGCCGGAGATCCCGGGCAGCGACGAAGGGCCACTGTATGATGTCTCCGCCGATACGTACGATCATTTCTCAGGTGACGTCAGGGCCTGAGCACCCGCTTGTGGCCCGTCGGCTGCTCATAACGGTGCGCCGCTTCACTTCATGCCTTGGGCAGGCTGCCGGCGGACAGTTCCCTGGCTTGCACCGCCGCGTTCGTGCCCGCCGTATGTCCGGTGACGAACGCGGCGGTGATGTTATACCCGCCCGTATAACCATGGATATCCAGCACTTCCCCGCAGAAATACAACCCCCGCATCAGCTTCGACTGCATCGTCTTCGGATCCACTTCCTTCAGATGAACCCCGCCGCCTGTGACAAATGCCTGCTCGAGCGGGAGCGTTCCCGTAGCGTGCAGGGGCATCGCCTTGGCTGCTTGCGCGAAGGCCAGCACGGATGGCTTGGCGGCATGGTCTCCGGTGATCTCTCCGGCGAGGCCGGATTTTCGCAGCAGGACAGGAACGATGCGTTCCGGCAGGAAGCTCCGGAGCGTATTCTTGACGGCCTTGCGGGGCTGCTCCTTGATCGCGCCGAACAGCCGCTGGAACACCTGTTCAACGGACTCCTCGGGGAACAGGTCGAGCGTCATCCGCACCTCGCGGACGTCGAACTGTTTTTTCACCTTGTGGATGAACTGGCTGCAGCGCAGGGCGATCGGGCCGGATATGCCAAAATGCGTAAAGATCATATCGCCTGTATGGGTGATGACCGGCTTGTTCTTCGGATTCCAGACGGTGAGCGAGACGTCGCGCAGCGACAAGCCCTGCAGCTCCCGATCCTGGATGAAGGGATCGTTCAGGATGATCGGCACCTCGGTCGGGAACAGCTCGGTGATTGTATGCCCTGCCTCCTCGGCCCAGGCGTATCCGTCCCCGGTCGAGCCGGTTTGCGGCACGGACTTGCCTCCTGTGGCGATGATCACGCAGCTGGCGCTCAGCTCCTGTCCCTGCTTCAGCCTGACGCCGGCCACCGCGCCGTTTTCGTACAGCACGCGCTCCACGGGGCTGTTGGTCATGATGCTCACCCCCTGCTTCCGCACCTGCGAGACAAGCGCGTCGACGACGGTCTTCGCCTTGTCGGTGGCGGGGAACATGCGGCCGTTGTCCTCCTCTTTCAGACGGATGCCGAGTCCCTCGAAGAATTCAATGATATGCCTGTTGTTGAATGTGGACAGTGCGCTGTACAGGAACCGGCCATTGCCTGGGATATGGCGGATCAGCTCGTCCAGATCCTTGTTGTTCGTGACATTGCAGCGGCCGCCGCCGGATATGCCCAGCTTGCGTCCCAGCTTGTCTCCCTTGTCGATCAGGAGCACGCTTGCGCCATGCCTGCTCGCTGCAATCGCGGCCATCAGTCCCGATGGACCGCCTCCGATGATGATGACATCATATCGGTTCATGCGATCACCTCTATGCTATGTAGTATCCAGAATTACAATGGAAGAATCAAGTGCGGCGCTTATTGGAATCCGCCATTCGCCGCGCTACAATGAACATGAGGAACCTCGCCTGTCTGCAAAGTCAGGCGCATGGATATGTATCGGTTTGCGTTTCAACCAGTGCGAAAGGAGATCATAGCGGTGCCGGAGATCATCAGCGTCGGTTCGGTATTGGTGAAAATGAAGCTTCTCGTCCTGATCGCCTCCATCATCCTTGCCTGTTATGCCGCGAGATGGAAGCTTGCCCGTCTGCGGGTGGACGCGGCATCTGCTCGTCAAATGCTGGATCAGCTCGTCAATGCGTTCATCCTGGCGGTGCTCGTCTGGAAGCTGACCCCGCTCATGATGAATCCTGCCCTGCTGTGGACTCGGCCGATCAGTCTGCTGTACGCTTCGGGAGGCGTGCCCGGCATCGCGCTGGGCTTGGTCTGCGGCCTGGTCTACGGCGTGCTGGCGCTGCGCCGCCATGGCCTCCTGCAGCCGCTGGCGCTCGATGTGCTGGCTTTCGCTTCGCTCATCGCTCTCATCCCCTGTCGCTCCCTGTTCCGGGAATACGGGCTGGTCACCGATCTGCCCTGGGGCATCAAGCTGACGGATTCGCTGCTTCGCTACCACCCGGTCCATCTGTATGCGGGGCTGGTCGCGCTGATCATCGCGATCTATGCATGGTGTCTGAGAAGTCCCGCATGGGGGAGCGGCCGCATCGCCCGGGATACAGGCATCGCCCTTGGAGTCGGATGGTTCGTGGTCAGCTATGTCGATCGGGGAGCGCCGATGCTGCTGCTGACGGTTGAGCAATGGCTCCTGCTGTTGCTCATCGCCTGCGGTGCCGCGATGCCAGTCCTGTCCAGGCTGATACAAAAGGCTGCCGGTGAACATACTACAGAAGGAAAGGAGATGATGGATGTGGTCAAAGAAACAGCGAGCAGTTCACCAGCGCAGCGCAAGCAGGCGGAGACCAATCGGGAAGAGGGACGGGAGCACCGGGCTTCTCAGCCGGTGGACAAGAAGCTGGATGGTCCCAACCGTCCTGCGGAGTAATCGCGCCATGGATAAACATCGTGACGTGAAACGTTCTGACACCTGGCATGCCCGTGACGCCGGAGATGCGCCTGATGAGCAGGCTGTGAGGGACACTTCGGTCGTTCGGGAGGCTCATGGGGCTGGGGCGAGTCAGGCTGCATCTGAGGCGGTGCAAGGCGTTCTGGAGCCTCAGGCAGCACCTGAGGCTGCGCAGACAGCGCATGCGACCTCGCAGACATCCAATGGAGCTGTGGCTTATCAAGCTCAGAAAGACATAGCGGATGAAGCCTCCAAGGCCCCTTATCGCGCTTCGAAGGAGCAAGTGCATCAGAAGCTGGCTGAGCTTGCCGATGAGGATCCGGCACTTGATCCGTACGAGATCGAGTTCCTGCCGGAATTCCGGCAAGGAAGGGGACCGGAGGCGCCATTTGTCAACGAGTATGGCGTCGTCATCGGCGATCATATGTACGACTCGCCTGAGTCCCCTCTGAACAAGTGGAGCAAGGATACGGATCCCGCCATCATGGCAGGCGATCAATGGGTGCATCCGTTCAAGGACATCGGTTTTCAGACGGAGGAGAACAGGGAGCTGTTCGAGCGCGGCATTCCCCCGCAAAGCGGGATCTTCATGCATCCGGACAAGGACGTGGCCTATGAGGCCAATCGGGAACCCGGCGATGAAGAGGAAGAACGGAGACAGGATTAGCCACAGCAAGCGGCTCTGAACGATGGCAAGATAAGCCACAGTAGGCGGCTCTGGCTGTGACATTTGACCTTGCAGTCTTTCGCTCCTTTTTCATGTTGTGTATAATGTGAATAGACCGCAAGCCTGATTACGGTACTATGACTTCATGAGAAGGAGTGATCTGCATGAACATGTCATTCGAGTTGTACATGAGAGATATGATTCAACCGATGCGTGACGAGTTGACGCGCGCTGGCATACAAGAACTGCTTACACCTGAGGACGTTGTGGAGAACTTCGAGAAAGCGAAGGACGGCACGGCGCTGGTCGTTGTGAACTCCGTGTGCGGATGCGCAGCCGGCCAAGCGCGTCCAGGCGTTGTCCTGGCGCTGCAGCATGAGGTGAAGCCGGATTATCTGTTCACGGTGTTCGCCGGACAGGAGAAGGAAGCGACGGCCAAGGCCCGCGAATACTTCGCGCCGTATCCGCCGTCTTCACCGTCGATCGCGCTGATGAAGCACGGTGAGCTTGTGCATTTCATCGAGCGTCACGACATTGAAGACCGTTCCGCGCAGGAGATCGCCGCTGATCTGATCGCTGCATTCGACAAATACTGCCGCTGATATGGCCAGACGAGAATAACCGCTCTCAGCCTTGAACTGCGCCCTGCTGCACTCGAACTGCCGCAGCAGGAGCATCGGTGCAGTCCGGGGCTGGAGCGGTTTTTTTTGTTGGCTGTACGAGGGGCGACTCGGGCGTCTGGATCCGTCACACGCTGCATCGACGGCCTGTGGCTGTCTGAGAGAAGATATTTTAATTCTCTCATGGTGCATCGACCACCTGGGGCTGTCTGAGAGAAGATATTTTCTTCTCTCATGGTGCATCGACCGCCTGTGGCTGTCTGAGAGAAGATATTTTCTTCTCTCATGGTGCATCGACCGCCTGTGGCTGTCTGAGAGAAGATATTTTCTTCTCTCACTTCGCATCGGCCGCCTGTGGCCGTCTGAGAGAAGATATTTTCTTCTCTCACGGTAGTATCGACCGCCTGTGGCTGTCTGAGAGAAGATATTTTCTTCTCTCATGGTGCATCGACCACCTGTGGCTGTCTGAGAGAAGATATTTTCTTCTCTCGAGGAACGTGCCCCAGATGATGTCGTTGGAGTGGTCGAAGGTGCGTGGGGTAAACGCGCATCTCAACCCGGCCAACACGTTCAAGATCTTCATTCAGTTAGGCTCGATCCTCGCCGTGGTGGTGTTCTGGTAATAGAGAGGTCGGAGCTTGATGAGGGCCGACGAAGCGTGCCTCAGGGATCAGACCGGTTGCGTAAGCAGAAAAAATCTGCTTACAGCGGGTGAATGCGGTTGTGGGAAGCCTGTAAGCAGAAAAAATCTGCTTACAGCGGGTGAATGCAGCCGGGAGAAGCTTGTAAGCAGAAAAAATCTGCTTACAGCGGGTGAATGCGGCCTGGAGAAGCCTGTAAGCAGAAAAAATCTGCTTACAGCGGGTGAATGCGGCCTGGAGAAGCCTGTAAGCAGAAAAAATCTGCTTACAGCGGGTGAACGCGGCCGGGAGAAGCCTGTAAGCAGAAAAAATCTGCTTACAGCAGGTGAATGCAGCCGGGAGAAGCCTGTAAGCAGAAAAAACCTGCTTACAGCGGGTGAATGCGGCCGGGAGAAGCCTGTAAGCAGAAAAAACCTGCTTACAGCGGGTGAATGCGGCCGGGAGAAGCCTGTAAGCAGAAAAAATCTGCTTACAGCGGGTGAATGCGGTTGTGGGAAGCCTGTAAGCAGAAAAAATCTGCTTACAGCGGGTGAATGCGGTCGGGAGAAGCCTGTAAGCAGAAAAAATCTGCTTACAGCGAGTGAATGCGGCCTGGAGAAGCCTGTAAGCAGAAAAAATCTGCTTACAGCGGGTGAACGCGGCCGGGAGAAGCCTGTAAGCAGAAAAAATCTGCTTACAGCGGGTGAATGCGGCCGGGAGAAGCCTGTAAGCAGAAAAAATCTGCTTACAGCGGGTGAATGCGGCCGGGAGAAGCTTGTAAGCAGAAAAAATCTGCTTACAGCGGGTGAACGCGGCCGGGAGAAGCCTGTAAGCAGAAAAAATCTGCTTACGGCAGGTGAACGCGGTTGTGGGAAGCCTGTAAGCAGAAAAAATCTGCTTACAGCGGGAGAAAGCCGTTGGAGAGCAGCCGAAATTGATGGCAAGGCCGTCACTCTTTTGACAATGATAATCTTTATCATCTAGAATAGAGTTGCACGAATATGAACATCGTTCATTCATTTTATCTTGATACAAGGAGGCGCCGGGGATGCTGATTCAAACCCGTACGACAAAAGTGCAGAAAGGATTCGCTGACAAGCTTCTGGAAAACTTCACCGCCGATCGGCCGATGGACCAGATGGAGGGCCTGATCGACCGCACGATCATGGTGAATACGCGCAACAAGGATTATGACGAAGTGATGGTCATGATTCGCTGGGAGTCGAAGGAAGCCTGGAAGAACTGGGAGAAGAGCCCGGAGCACATCGCCGGCCACCGCAACAGGAAGGATCATCAGAAGCCGGAATATGTGATCGAGGCGAGCGTGTCGATGTACGAGGTGATGGGAAGGAAGCTCGGAAAGGCAGCAGGGAACAACATCTGAAGCCGTGCAGAACAAGCAGGGCGCTCGGAACAGGGGGAAGCGCGAACTTACGCGCGAAGCTCTGGACCCAGGCGCCTTTTTTGGTGAATCGGGACAGGATGGAAACTTTATGCATCATTGACTTGGAATTATGAGGACGTGGATTTATACTGATTAGTAATAAAAAATGCGCTGATCCTAAAGGCGAGGAAACAAACGAGGAAGGGTGGAGGATTCGATGAGTCTGCAACAGGAGATCATCGCGAGATTCGGCGTTAAACCGACAATCAACGTGGAAGAGGAAGTGCGCAAGCGGGTCGACTTCCTGAAGCGCCATGTGCTGGAGGCGAACATGAGCGGCTTGCTCATCGCCATCAGCGGCGGTATCGACAGCGCGGTGACGGCGGCGCTGTGCAAGCGCGCGACGGATGAGCTGACCGCTGAGACCGGCAAGGAATATATCACGCTGGGCGTCTTTCAGCCCTACGGCGAGCAGGAGGATATCGGCGACAGCTACAGCGTGGCGGAAGCGCTCGGACTGACGCACACCGTCGAGACGAATATCCAGGAAGCGGTTGATGAGATCGCGCTGGAGGTAGAGTTTGCCTTCAAGGCGTTGGGCACACCGCGGCATCTGAGCCGAGGCGGCAAGGGGAACGTCAAGGCGCGCACGCGCATGGTCATGCAGTATGCGCTGGCCTTTGAATTGAACCTGCTCGTCGTCGGTACGGACCATGCCTCGGAGGCGATTACCGGCTTCTTCACCAAATGGGGCGACGGCGCCGTCGACATTACGCCGCTGTCCTCGCTCAACAAGCGGCAGGTGCGCATGCTGGGCCGCTACCTGGGCGTGCCTGAGAAGGTGATTACGAAGGCGCCGACGGCAGGCTTGTGGGAAGGGCAGACGGATGAGGACGAGCTGGGCATCACCTATGATGCGAACAGCGATTATCTGGAAGGCAAGGAGATCGATCCGGCCATTCGCGAGAAACTGGAGCAGCAATACAGGAAGACGGAGCACAAGCGCTCGCCGATTCCCGGCATCTGATGCGCCCGACATAGCGACGGACGAGGCGGCGCTGCAGCAGCAGACGCATGCGGAGACAGCGCAGGCGATGCGATCGCGATACGTGCGCAGGATCGAATGCAGGGCGAGGTGTCGCGGTAGGCAACAGCAGGTGCGTGAAGAAACATCGGTATGGGAGCGATTCATCGATGATCATCGGCATTGGCATGGATATATTGGAAATACCGCGCATGGCTCGCATCCTGGATCAGCCGAATTCGGAACGTTTCCTCAGGCGGGTCCTGACGCCGGCGGAGCTGGAGTTGGCCGAACGCAGGCAGGCGCGCCTCGCGGAATATGTGGCCGGCCGATTCGCGGCGAAGGAAGCGGTCGCCAAGGCGCTTGGCTCCGGCATTGGCGCGTGCGTCGGCTTCCAGGACATCGAGATCGCGCATGATCCGCAGGGCAAGCCGGTATGCACCGTCAGCGCAGCGGCATGGCATCGGCTCGGCCGCGATCCGGACAGCGTGAGGCTCCACATCACGATCACGCACAGCGAGCATACTGCGGCTGCTTTCGCCGTTCTGGAGCAGGTCTAGCGGGCAGCCAATATATGCAAAAATTTCAACCTATATTCATAAGATTGCCTCCTCATCAAAATGGGGAGGTTTTTCTATGATGGAGACAGGAAGCGACTCGATCGTGCTCTCGAAAGGGGTCGAGGGATCATGAAGAGACTGGGCTTGCTCGCATCTGCCTCAGCGCTCATCTTCATACTGACAGCCTACAGCGATGGCGGCCTTGGAGTCATCAGCGCGAGCTCCTGGGGACAGGAGTCCATGGCCGGGGAAGATCAGACGATTGAGCTGTCGTTCTGGACATTCGGCAACACGAACTATGAAGAGCTGGCACAGGCATATATGCAGGAGCATCCGCACATCCGGATCAACATCCGGCATTCCCGGGACCAGGCCGCGCATCACAATGAACTGACGGCCAGGTTGGCCGCTGGCTCCGGCGCGCCGGATATTTTCCAGCTGGATATCGGATATATCCAGAGGTTCATTCATGCCGAAGACAGATTTCACAATCTGAATGACCTGGGCGCGAGGAGCGTGCGGGACCGGTATCCAGACTGGGTATGGGAGGCGGCCGCTTCGGCGGATGGCTCTTTCCAGTTCGGGTTGCCGGCGGACATCGGACCGACGGTGGCCTATTACCGGGCAGATCTGGTTGAACAGGCAGGTCTCCCCGCCGAGCCGGCTTCCTTCTCGGAAGCGATCAGCACATGGGACGAGTTCGTGCACATGGCCAGACGGTTCAAGGAACAGACAGGCAAGCCCTTCGTTGATTCCTGGGAAGGGATCTTTCGCATCGTTCGCGATCAGGCGGAAGGAGAGATCTATTACAGCGAGGACGACGGTTCGTTCATCGGAGACCGGAACCCGCAGGTGAAGCGGGCGTATGATCTGGCGGCGCTCGGCATCCGGGAGGGATGGATCTACGGCGCAGGCCCGGGGTCAGAGGAATGGGCACAGGGCGCAAGCGACGGCGGCTTCGCCGTCGTGCCGGGTCCGGTATGGCTGCTGGAGGCGATCCGGAGCCATGCGCCGGATACCGCGGGTTTGTGGCGAGTCGCCCAGCTTCCGGAAGGCTCGGCGAACTGGGGAGGGTCCATCCTCGTCCTGCCGAGGGGAGGCCAGCATCCTGAAGAGGCGTATGCATGGGTCGAATGGCTTGTCAGCCGGGACCATCAGCTCGCATCGTTCCTCCGGTCAGGCATGATGCCCTCGATTCCCGACCTGTATGAAGCTCCGGAGTTCCGGAGCCACCGGGACGAATTCCTGGGCGGTCAGGCGTCAGCGGAAGAGTTCGGCAAGGCCGCACGCAGCGTCAAGCCGGTTTATTACGGCCCGCTGCATGATCAGACCGACGCCTATATCATGGCAGCCCTGCGAAATGTCGAGGAGCTGGGAGCCGATCCCGATGCCGAATGGCTTTCGGCGCTTGAGAAGATACGTCGCTTCGTTCTGCACAGTTGATTGCAGGATCCCCTTTATCCCCCCCTTAATCGAACCAGATCCGAGTTCGCCGGAGCTGCCCAGCTTCCGGCGAATTCCCTGTTGCCTGGAATGGAGTGTGCCTGCGTGTTCTGGATAACATTGACAACCCGTCTGATATGGGATAATGATTAAGATGAAGGCGTATACATCGAAGGAGTGGGTCAGCCTGAGACTTCGACCCAAGATTCTGTTGGCCAACATCTTGCTCGTATTTATACCGGTCATCGCCATGGGAACGATCTCCTATCTCATGTTCTCGCGAACGATCGAGAAGCAATCGAGCGATTTCTACATGGTGTCTCTCACCGAGACGGACCGCAAGCTGATGTTCGCCCTGAACGAGATTACGACGATCTCCAATTCGGCGATCACGCAGCCTGTTATTCAGCGTGCGCTGAAATACCCTGACCATGATCTGAACCATGATACCCGGCAGGAGATCAACAACCTGTTCATCCATCATCCGATGATCGAGTCCTTCAGCCTCTTCTCGATGAACAAGCTGGTATACAGCTACAACGATTCGCGGGAATGGCCGAACGTGGCGGCGGAGTCGTGGTATCAGGCGATGCGATTGGCCGACGGACGCCCCGTCTGGTCCGGCCCCGGCGAGAACGGCTCTCTCGCCGGCGATCATCCGGTGCTCATTCATGCCCGAATGATCAAGGATTACTATTCGCTGAGGGATATCGGTTCGATCGTCATCACGATCAAGCCGGAGTTGCTCGAGCAGGTCTTCTATGACACCGCCACGATGGAAAGCGGCAACGTGCTGCTCGTCAACCGTCAGGGACAGATCGTCTATGACAAGTCAGGCATGCACGTCGGCGATACGGTGAGCTTTCCGTTCCTCGATGCCGACGATGCCAAGGACCGCAATTATTACATCGATCAATATCAGGACGAAGAATCGCTGATTACGTATCTGCCCTCCCACAATTCCGAGTGGGTCCTCATCGCGATCACGCCGACGAAGGTGCTGCAGGCTGAATCCGTGCCGATCCGCAATACGGCGATTCTGCTGGGTCTGTTCTCGCTGCTCTCGGCTTTCCTGTTCGACCTCTTCTTCGTCTCCCGCCTCGTGCGCAGCATCAGCAATACGGTGGGCGGGATGAGGCGCGTCGAGCAGGGCGTCTTCACGCGCATCGCGGCCAGCGACCGTCAGCATGATGAATCGGACATGCTCGTGCAGGGCTTCAACAAGATGAGCGCCCAGATCGAGGAACTGCTGCAGCGAGTGAAGATGGAGCAGGAGAGGAAGAAGGAAGCAGAGCTTGCCGCGCTCGTCGCGCAGATCAATCCGCACTTTATCTACAACTCCCTGGAATCCATCAACTCCATGGCCGTCATGCACGGCAACAAGGATATCAGCAAGATGGTCGTGTCCCTGGGCAGATTGCTGCGCATCAGTATCAGCGGGACGCAGGAGCTGATCTCGCTTGCCACGGAATTTGAGCATGTGCGCCACTATCTGAACATCCAGAAGTACCGGTTCGAGGACGGATTCGAGTTCAGCATGGAGCTGCCCGGACATCTGGCGAGCTGCAGAACGCTGAAGCTGATCGTCCAGCCGGTGGTGGAGAATGCGCTGTATCACGCGATCGAGCCGATGAAACAGACCGGCTTCATCCAGATCCGCGCCATGGAGCAGGCGCAGCAGATCATGATCGACGTGATCGACAATGGTCCCGGCTTCGACGAGAAGGTGCTGATGAACCTCTGGGACAGACCGGCGGACAAGAAGTACAAGGACAGCGGAGTGGGCCTGCGCAATGTGCATGAACGGTTGCGCATCCGCTTCGGCAGTCCGTACGGACTGATGATTTGCTCCTCTCCGGGCATGGGTTCGATCGTGCGCATCCGCATCCCGAAGCTCGAGATGGAGCAGGAGGCGTTGCTCGAGGCGAACGGCGGAATGGTGAGTGAAGGGGGGAGCGGCGCATGACCTTCCTCAAGCGATACAGCTGGGTCTTCCTGTACGTATGCGCGCTGGCGGCTCTCATCGCCTATTGCCTGGAGATGGGAGAAGAGCGCTCCGTAACCGTCGATCCGGACAAGGTGACGCTCACCTTCCGCCATCTGTGGACGCAGGAGCATGATCGGCCGATCCTTCGCATCTTCCAGGATGTGGTCAGCCGATATCAGGAGGAGCATCCGAATGTGAAGGTGAACTTTGAAGGGCTCGACCAGACGATCCACCGCGAGCAGAAGCTGAAGAGCGAGATGGTCACCGGCACTCCGCCGGACATGTTCGTCCTGTTCGGAGGCGCGGAACTGGAGCCGTATGCGGCATCGAATCGGCTGATGGACCTGACCGGGCTGGCGGAGGAACTGGAGCTTGGCTTCCGCGATCTGCAGCTGTGGACGTTCGACGGCCGCGTGTACGGTCTGCCCTTCGAAGGCCATGCCGAGCCGCTGTATTACAACCGCCTGATCTTCGCCGAGCTCGGACTTGCGCCGCCGCGGACGATCGAGGATCTGTTCGCTGTGAACGCGGTGCTGCGAGACCATGGCTACATTCCGTTCGCGCTGGGCAATGAGGACCTGTGGCCCGGAGCGATCTTCGCCCATTATCTGATGGATCGCTATGCCGGACCGGAGCTCATCCGGCAGCTGGCCTATGAGGGCACCTCTTCGTTCTATAACAGCGGCTATCTGCAGGCTTTCGCCGCGCTTGAGCGTCTGGCGGAGGAAGGAGCGTTCAATCCGGATGCCGCCAGGCTCTCGACGGCTGATGCGATACGTCTGTTCACCGAGGGGAAGGCCGCGATGTATGTGAACGGCAGCTGGGACATCACGCTGTTCCGCGATCCGGAGGGCGCTGGCAACTTCGAGCAGCAGATCGGTGTCATCCCGTTCCCCGTTGCTTCGCCGGGTCAGACGCGAAGCGTCACCGGAGGGTACACGATCGGCATCGCCCTTTCGTCGAACCTGAGTGAGGAACAGCGGGAGGCGGCTTTCGGATTGCTGAAGGCGATCTATTCCGAAGAGGTACAGTCGCGCATCGTGTATGAGGGTCAGCGCTTGCCGTCGATGACGATCTCGATCGATCCGTCCAGGGTCGGTCCGGTGTTCGTCCAGGTGGTGAAGCTGATGGAAGAGGTGGAGGAAACCTTCATCGCCTATGACAATGTGCTGTCGCCGGAAGTGAACAAGACGTTCCTGTCGGTGGTGGATCGCGTGCTGAAGCTGGAAATCACCGGCGAGGAGGCGCTTCGCGAGCTGGATGCCGCATCCATCGCCTATTGGAAACTGAGGGACAGCAGATGAACGGAAGGAGAGGGAGAGCCGATGAACATGACAGAGGACTGCAAGGTGCTGCTCGTCGACGACGAGCCGATCATCCTGCGCAGCTTGCAGGTGGCCGTGCCCTGGGAACAGCTCGGCACGCGGGTCGCGGGTACGGCGAGGAACGGCGAGGAGGCGCTGGAGATCGTGGAGCAGCTGCGGCCGGACATCATCATCAGCGACATTCGCATGCCGTCGATTGACGGGATCAGCCTGATGCGCACGGTCATGGAGCAGTATCCGGGCACGCTGTTCATCATCCTGAGCGGTTACGGCGAGTTCGAATATGCGCAGGAAGCGATCCGCCACGGCGCATTTAATTACCTGCTGAAGCCGATCGATCATGATGAATTGCAGGAGACCGTCATCAAGGCGCGGGAGCGCATCCTCCAGCAGCGGGCGACATCGATGGAGCAGGATCGCCTGCGCCGATCCGTCCAGTCGCTGGCGTCGCTGGTCCGCGAGCGCATGTTCGCCGGCATCATCGACGGCACGGACAGTCCGGATCACAAGCCGGCCTACTGGCCCGACGAGTGGGAGCTCCGTGCGCCATACTACATGGGTCTGGTCAATCTCGATGACCGCGAGCAGGCGGAGAATATCTGGAGCGCCGAGGAGAAGCGGCTCTGGTACTTCGCCGTGGGCAATGTGCTGAACGAGCTGCTTCCGGCCCGCGGCTGCTTCACCGTGTTCCCGTACCATCAGGGGGAGTGGCTGTTCATCATGCAGAACTCCGATGCCGCAGAGATGAGGAGCATCGCCGAGGAGATCATCGCCACCGTCAGACAATGCACGAAGCTGTCGGTCTCCGTGGGCATCAGCAAGCAGTTCGAGCATATCAGCACCCTGCAGGACAGCTATGAAAGCTGCCGCAACGCGCTGTGCCGGAGATTCACGATGGGCAGGGAGGTCGTCTGCGTGGATGAGGAGACGGACGCGGACGCCCAGGTCACGCGGCAGCTGGTCTATCCGATGCAGCGGGAGAAGGCGTTGGCCGATGCGCTCAGGACGCTGGACAAGGCCGCCTTCGACGAGGAGCTGTCGGCGCTGATGCAGGAGTTCAGGGCTCAGCAGCCGTCCAGATCCGAAGTCACTCCGATGCTCATCCAGCTGGCGATCGTGCTGCACAGGCAGCTGGAGTCTTTCCACGTGCTGCAGAACGCGCAGCCTGAGCCGCTCCTGCAGCAGCTTGCGATCGCGGGCACGCTGGAGGAGATGATCGAGGCGCTCAGGAGCACCTTCCACGACTGGATGAAGATGGCCGCCAGCGCCGACGGTCAGTCCTCCGGACGTGCGTTCGTGCAGAAGGCGATCGAGTATGTGCACCATCACTACCATCGCGACCTGGGCATCGATGAGGTGGCGGAGGCGGCCGGAGTGAGTTGCAGCTATTTCTGCGTCCTGTTCAAGCAGCAGACGGGAAGCACCTTTCTCGATTACCTGACGCGCTACCGCATCGACAAGGCCTGCTCGATCCTGCGCAATTCGGACGTCAAGGTGTTCCAGGTTGCGCCGCTCGTGGGCTATCAGGACCCGAAGTATTTCACCCAGGTGTTCAAGAAGATCGTTGGCATGACGCCATCGGAATATCGAACCTCGCAGCTGTCCTCCTGAGCCATGTCTTGCCCTGTGCATCCGGACAAAACAACGGCCTCTCCGGTCCGGCGCGCCCCTGGTGACCCGCGGAAGGAGAGGCTGGATTGTCGATCAACGTGATACGCGAGGAAAAACAGCCACTCCGGTCCGGCGCGTCCCTGGTGACCCGCGGAAGGAGAGGCTGGATTGTCGATCAACGTGATATGCGAGGAAAAACAGCCACTCCGGTCCGGCGCGTCCCTGGTGACCCGCGGAAGGAGAGGCTGGATTGTCGATCAACGTGACGCGAGGAAAAACAGCCACTCCGGTCCGGCGAGTCCTTGATGGCCCGCCGAAGGAGAGGCTGTTTCTTCGAATCGATCCATGCAACGGAACGTTACTTGAGCGACGCGAGCCAATCGGCCAGCTCGTTGATCTCCTCTTCGCTCAGCACGTTGCCAAATGCCGGCATGCTGGTACCCGACTTGCCGTTGGCGATCGTATCATAGATCTGATCGCGGGTCAGCCGGCTGCCGATTTTCGAGATGTTGCTGTTGCCGCCGACGTTGCCCTTCAGGTCGGTGCCGTGACAGCTCAGACAGCGGCTGTTGTATGCGGCAGGCTTCTCGGCCACCGCTGCTCCGCCCCCGTTGCCTCCGCCATTGCCCGACTTGCTGTTGTTCCCTCCGCCGCAAGCCGTGAGCATGAGCAAGGCAACAGCTGCTACGAAGATCAATGCCACGCGCTTCTTACTGGACATGAAACACTCATCCCCTTCTCCTTAATGGATCTCGATGGAATGCTACATGAATAGGATGCATATCAGAGTAGCTTCGTATGCGTTCATTCTAGCCGATTCTGAGAAAGCTTTCCAAGAGAGGAGAAGAGGTGTTCACAGATTTTTTGCAAATCATTTACAGTTATCCGACATCTTCGCGAAACGTCCGGCTGGCAGTCGCGATCCACGTCTCGTACTTCCTCCTGGCGGCGCCTTGCTCAAGCGAGACAAGCGCCACGCGTATGCCGTCCTCAATCGAATCCACCATGTTCGTCATCCATAGACGCACCGCGGCGTTCAGCGCCACCGTGTTGCGCAGCTCCGGCTCGGCGCTGTTGCGCAGCACGGAGAGCGATGCCGACAATTGCTCGGCGGGGCTCCACTCCTTCTCCGGCACGCTGCCGCCAAGGCCGTACATCTCGGGATCGACGATGAACAACTCCGGGAACCCTCCGTCGAAGATGATCGTTCGCGTGCGGCTGCCCACGCCGATATCCTCGGAGCCGTCCATCCCTTGCACGATGATCCCGCGCTGCACGCCGATCCGCTTCATGATCTGCACAGTCCGCTCGAAGGCCGCCTCCGATTCCACTCCCGTCGCCATATAGGGAGCTGAGGTGGGCCGCAGATATTGCTCGGCGATGTCCAGGATCGAATGCAACCCGAACTCCTCGCGGATCGGCCTCAGCCGCTTGATCGCCGGCGACCATTCCTCGATCGGCACGATCATGACGCCTGACTCCAGGCCGGCCTGAATGAGCGTGTTGCTGATGGACGGCTGCTCGATCGGCACGCCCAGGAGCTGCAGGAGATCGATGACCGTAACCGCCTTGCGGTACCTCGGCTTGAGATTGCCGTGCAGCGTGACCGGCAGGCCGCAGGATGCGAGGACGAAGGCGGTCGGAAAGGTGGCCATGAAGGAATGCGTGCGACCGTACACCCCGCCGGTACAATCGATGGATACGGGAAACTTCTGCTTGTAGGAATGCATCAGCATGACATCTACAAAAGCGCCGATCTCATCGGCGGTCTCCATCTTGATCCGCTCCGCCATGAGAAATGCTCCGATCTGAACAGGGCTCGCCCTGCCGCTGACGATCAATTCCGCCGCCTCGTAAGCTTCTTCATAGGTCAAACTGCGCCGGGGTCCTCTTCTGCTGCGTCCGAATTTGTCTATGATTTCAATCACAGTCGATGCCTCCTTTCACTTGACAGATGGGAGTCTTGCTGATGATGTCCGGGTGATTGCTCATGTTCGGGAGATGCGCTCATGCATGGTTGAATCCGGCCCCAACTCACAGCCTGATTTAAATGTAATATAACCTAACACAAAACACCGATCTTAATTTTTGATTATAGCATAAAAAAAGATCAATGGTCATGTTTGTGTTATATAAATTGACGCATAATGAATGATTTGTGTATAATTTGTGTAACGAATTAATCAAACAGTTAAACCGGATGGTTAATCCAAATGGTTAAACTGCCTGATTAATTCGCAAGGAAATCATTCATATCATCGATTGGTGATGTGTCGAGGAGGTGGGCATGTGACCGGTTTGGCGGAAGAGGTGAAGCTGCAGGCGCAGGAGCGAATCCTGGCAACGGCGGAGGAAGTGTTCGGGGAGAAGGGATTCGCCGCCGCCCGGATGAGCGACATCGCGCGCAGGGCGGAGGTGAACCAGGCGCTGATCCATTATTACTTCCAGTCCAAGGAGAAGCTGTACCAGGAAGTGCTATTGCGGTTGTTCCGGAGGTGGCAGGTACATGTGAGCTCGATGGGTTGGCAGAAGGATGACCCCGAGACGGAGCTGCGCAACTACATTCGCATCCACTATCGGTTTCAGTGCCGCTACCCGAATCTGTACAAGATCTTCCAATGGGAATTGCTCGGCAGCAGCGGGATCCTGAAGGACTATATCGCGGAGTTCTGGATCCGGGACATCGAGGAAAGGTTGCAGATCATCCGCAGGTGGAAGCAACTGGGACTGGTGAATCAGCGAGTCGACGGCAAGCCTTTCCTGTACATGATGTGGGGGATCATGCACCAGTTTTATTACCGCAGCCGCGAAGAGATGGCCGATGTGCTTGGCTACGATGCGGAACTGGAGCAGCTGCAGGAAGAGATCGTGGAGCAGATCACGGCGTTTATCCTGCACGGGTTCGTCAGTCGGACGCACGTCGAGACTGTCCCCCCGCCTATGCCCGACAGCAAGTCGCTTGACGATATCATGCTGATCCGCATGCTGGCCGATGATGCGGCAGGCGAGATGGCGCAGGGGATCGCGCAGCTGCTGGAGCAATCCCATCGCGCCGTGGCGGTCCGGACAGATCCGGCGAGCCTGGAGTGGGAGTCGCCCGATGGCGCTTATCTGCTTGTCGTACATACGGATTATGGCGAGATGCCGGATGCGGCTTACCGTTTTCTTAATATTCTGAATAGTCGAACATATCATTCGAGTCGTTCGAATGTGGTGGTCGGCATATGGACGACAGGGCCGGAGCCTGCCTCGACGCACCTGCAGCGGACGCTCGAAGACGAGGTGAACCTTGCAGGGGCATATGCCCTGTCCCGTCCTTTCGGCGAATCGCCGGAGAGGTATATCGAACGCTTCATCCGACTGGCAACAAGCATATCCAGATAGATCCATCAAACTCAAAGGACAGGAGAGGATGACAATGAGTCAAACAACCACGCTGAACATCATCCCGGAGGAGACGGCGCTGCTGGTCATCGACATGCAGAACGGCTTCATCAAGGATGAGGGGAGCATCGGGCGGTCCGGCGCCAACATGAGCCTGATGCAGGCGACTGTCGAGCCGGTACGGAAGCTGGTCGAAGCCTGCAGGAGCCGCGGGATCCTGGACATCTGGACGATCCAGGAGCATTATCCGGACGACATCACCCGCCGCACGCACAGGATCACGCCGCATACCGCGAAGCGCAGCACGGGCGCACCGGCCCTGGTCAGAACCTGGGACAGTGCGATCATCGATGAGCTGAAGGACCTCATCGGGCCGGAGACCGAGACCGTCAGGAAGCATCGGTTCAGCTCCTTCTACGATACCCGCCTCGATACGCTGCTGCGCATGAAGGGGATCAAGCTGCTGATCATCTGCGGCGTATCGACGACGCTGTGCGTGGAGACGACGACCAGGGACGCCTATCAGCGCGACTATGACGTGATCGTGGCCGGCGATGCCGTGGGCATCTCGAATGCCTCCTTCCATGAACACAGCCTGAAGGTGATCGATACTTATTTTGGCAAGGTGCTGCCGACGGAAGAGATTCTCGCGATGATCGAACGCAGCGGCACGGCTTGACCCATATTAACAAAGAGAGGTGCTGGACGAGATGAATGTCAAGCAAGATGTGATGGTGAATCAGGTCATACCCGGCAAGGTGATGCCTGCTCCCAGGAAACGGAGCTTCAGTTGGCTCGGCGGTTCCGGAAGCAAACTGATCTCGCTCGTATTGCTCGTATCCGTATGGTGGCTTCTGTCCCTGTATCTGGGCGAACATGTGCTGCCTTCGCCGCTGCTCACGGTGGAGACGCTGCTGAAGGACATCCAGAAAGGCAATGTGTTTAACCACCTCGGCATCACGCTGTCCAGGGTGTTCCTCGCCTTCTTCCTGACGATGATCGTGGGCATCACGCTCGGCTGCCTGCTCGGACTGTCGAAGAGGTTCCGCTCCTTCTTCAGCTTCTGGATCGTGATCGGCCTGTCCATTCCGGCGCTCGTCTACATCGTCGTGATCTTCCTGTGGCTGGGCCTGTCGGAGGCGTCGGCGATCGTCGCCACGATGATGACGACGGTATTCACGATCACGATGAACATCTGGGAAGGCGTCAAGTCCCTCGACAAGAAGCTGCTCGAGCTGGGCACGGTGCTCAGGGCGCGCCGCTCGCTCGTCATCCGCAGGATCGTCCTGCCGCAGCTGTACCCGTACATGATGGCTTCGGCCCGTTTCGGTCTCGGCCTGACCTGGAAGATGGTCATCTTCGTCGAGCTGATGGGAAGGTCGAACGGCATCGGCTACATGATCAATTATTGGTATCAGATGTACAACATGTCCCATGTCCTCGGTTACGCCTTCATCTTTATCGTGGTCATGCTCATCATTGAAGTGATCCTGAATGTGGTGATCGAACCGAAATTATTCGCATGGCGGCCAAAGAAAGCGTAGGTGAACAGCATGAACACCCTGAACAGCACGACCGGCATGACCGGCACAAGCAGCGCAACCGGCGCAAGCAGCAAGATCAGCATCAGGCATCTGCACAAGTCCTTCCAGGTGGGCGGCGCGCCCAGGAAGGTGCTGCACAACATCAACATCGATATCCAGGCTGGCGAGTTCATCTGCTTCCTCGGTCCATCCGGCTGCGGCAAGTCGACGATCCTCAACATCCTGAGCGGACTGGATACCGACTATGAGGGCGTCATCCTCATCGATGGCAAGCCGCTGAACAGCGGTGACTATCATATGAGCTATCTGTTCCAGGAGCCTCGCCTTCTGCCCTGGCTGACGGTGGAGAAAAACATCCACTTCGCCCTTGATGCGAACAGGGTTCCGGTGAGCGAGTGGGAGGAGCGCACGACGAAGTACCTGGAGATGGTCAATCTGCCGCATGTGCGCAAGCACTACATTCACCAGCTGTCAGGAGGCATGCAGCACCGGGTGGCGATCGCCCGCGCCTTCGCCGTGAAGCCGGACATCCTGCTGATGGATGAACCGTTCAGCGCGCTGGATGAGCTGACCGCGCGGAGCCTGCGCCAGAGCCTGCTGAAGATGTGGCAGGAGGACCGCAAGACGGTGCTGTTCGTGACGCACAACTCGATGGAAGCGACGTATCTTGCCGATCGCATCTTCATGATGAAGGCGAATCCCGGCGAGATTGAGGAAACGAAGGAAATCAGACTGGAGAGACCGCGTGATTACGACAGCGAGGAGCTGTTCCAGGAAAATCGCGCGGTGGTGACCCGGTTCCTGGAGATCATCGGAAGAGATGCGATATGATCGGCGGATCACCCCCCCGGAGGGCCTTCTTCCTGCTAAATGCCTACAATCTGTTCTTCTGGTTCAGCAGGGAGCTGGCCCGGCCGACGATCTCCATCGCGCTGACCGATCGCATCGATTCGGCGGCGCTGGTCGGAGCGTTGCTCTCGGTCCAGTCGTTCCTGCCGCTGCTGCTGGCGATACCGCTGTCGTCGGTCGGAGACAGGTACGGTCATGATCGGGTGATGCACGCCGGTTCGTGGCTCACCGTCATCAGCGCCGTCAGCTTCCTCGCCGCCGGTCAAGATCAGCTGACGGAGCTGACGTACATCGCATTGCTGTCGATCGGCCAGATCCTCTCCGGCATCTCCTGGATGATCGTCTGGGTGGCGATCCAGGCCCTCGGCTCGGAGGGAGCATCGGGGTCAGGCGGGGCAGGCGCGAGAAGAGCGGTCGGACAGCTCGTGCTCATCATGAGCGCCGGCAGCCTGCTCGGCCCGCTCGTATCGGGGCAGTTGATCGAACGGCTGGATATGCGCTCCGTATGGATCGTGTATGCCGCTCTGGCCGTCCTGCAATACGCGATATCACGCGTGCTGCTGACCTATTGGAACGCCAGGCGGAGAGCCGAACGGGTCAGCGGCGATGCGGCTGCTGCCGGCCGCACTCCGGACGCGGCAGAGGCTGCACATGCCGGAAGCCCGGGCGGGAAGAGCCTCGCGCCGACGGCCGGTATGCGCAAGCGGCTCGGCCGAAGCTGGGCCGATCTGGGCGGCGCGGCTTACACGATCGTGCTGATCGGATCCTTCATCATGATGTTCGGCGCCGAGCTCCGCGCCAGCTACCTGTCGGTCTATCTAAGGGATGCGGGCATGCAGGCGGATGAGATCGGCATGATCGTGATGTTCGGGGCGCTGGCCTCGGCGATCGTCCGGGTGTTGCTGAATACGAAGTTTTCGCTTCGCTGGTCGAGGCGACTCCTGCTCATCGTCTCCCTGTCCTGCACGACCGTCGGTGTCCTGTCGATCTCCTGGCTTCCCGCAGGATGGTTGAACTCATTGACGAGCATCTGCCTCGGACTGGGCGGCGGCATCGGCGAACCGATCCTGATCCTGTTCATCGTGGAGAGCGCAGCCCTGCGCAGGAGGGGAGCGGCGATGGCCGGACGGGTGCTGATGAATCGGCTGGCGATGTTCGTGTCGCCCCTGTCGGCCGGCTGGTTCGTCCACCTGATGGGCAGCCGGGGCGGCTTTATGACTCTGGGTCTGGCTCTTGGCGCTCTTGGCGCAGTGTCCGTATACAAGCTGAATAATTTGTTGAAAAGAGGAATGCTGCATGACAACGACAACGTCTCGTAAAACAGATCCTATCCAATATGAAATCCTGCGTCATCGTCTGCAGTCCGCGACGGAGGAAGCGGCGGTGACGATGAAGCGGGTGTCCGGTTCGCCGGTGGCCACGGAGATCGGCGACCTGAACGTTTCGATCATGGATGACAAGGGAGATTGCGTGCTGCTCGGCCAGTACAGCATTGCCAAAGGCACGACGCTGTCCAAGGTCGTGAAGGACATCCTGAACAACTATCAGGACAACCCCGGCATCCATGAGGGCGATGCCTTCATCTGCAACGATCCGTACGTTGGCGTCATGCACCAGAACGACGTGGCGCTCGTCATGCCTTACTTCCGGGACGGCCGGCTGCTCGCCTGGGTCGGAGCGGAGATCCACCAGGTGGACGTCGGCGGTCCGACGCCTGGCCAGGTGCAGCTCGGCGCGAAGGATATCTTCGGCGAAGCGCCGCTCATGCCGCCGATGAAGATCCTGCAGAACGGCAAGCTGCTGAAGGATGTGGAGCGCAACTATCTGCGCAAGAGCCGCGTGCCCGATCTGGTGGCGCTCGATCTCAGGGCGAAGCTGGCGGCGTGCAACGGACTCTGCCACAACATCGAACTGATCGCGGATCAGCTGGGAAGCGACGGGCTGCTCGACTTCTTCGAAGACATCCTGAACGACGCGGAGCGGCTCATCCGCGCCAAGCTGCGCAACATCCCGAACGGCACCTGGTACTCCCGCGCCTATATGGAGTTCGAAGACAAGGTCTATCCGATCGTCGTATCGCTCACCAAGGACGGCGAGCGCATGATCTTCGACTTCACCGGCACGGCGAAGCAGGCGCCGGCGACGATCAACATGACCTTCGAGTCGCTGGAGGCGCATCTGTGCGGCAGCGTCGTCACCTCGCTCTGTTGGGATATCCCGTGGACGACCGGCGGCATCTCCAGGGTCATCGAGATCCGGGCGGAGGAAGGCACGCTCGTCAGGCCGACCTATCCGGCCGGCGTATCCAAGTCGACGACGAGCATCGGCCTGCTGATGGGCAGCGTCGTGCGCCTCGCCATCTCGAAGATGCTGCTCGCCTCCGGCATCTATGCCGATCGCGCCATGGCCGGCTGGCCGGGCTCGAAGGCGCAGGAGGAGCTGCACGGCATCAATCAGTACGGCCAGCACTTCGGTGCGGACATCCTCGACGGCATGGCCGGCGGAGGAGGCGCGCGCACCTGGAAGGACGGCATCGATACGGGCGGACTCGGCGGATCGCCGAAGGTCGGCATCGCCAATGTCGAGGATTATGAGCAGCAGTATCCGCTTCTCTATCTGTACCGCAGGCAGTTGCCTGATTCCGGCGGTGCGGGCATGTTCCGCGGCGGCAACGGCATCGACCGCATGTACATCGTGCACGACCAGGAGGAGATCCCGGATGTCGTCATGCACTCGATCGGCTCCAAGGTGCCGGCCACGGCAGGGCTTGCCGGTGGACATCCGGCGGCGACCAACCAGTTCATGATCAAGCGGGCGACGAACATCGAAGAGGAGCTTGGGAGCGGGAAGCTGCTGACGGATTTTGACCAGGTCGATGCGCCGGCAGAGTACCACGGGGCGATGTCGCGGACGAGCCTGAGACGCGGCGACGTTTACCGCTCCATCTCCAACGGCGGAGGCGGCTATGGCGATCCGCTGCATCGCCATCCGGATCTGGTGGCGGAGGATCTGCGGCTCGGCCGCATCTCGGAGGATACGGCGCGCGAGCTGTACGGCGTCGTCATCAGGGACGGAGAGTGGCAACCGGAGGAGACGGCAGCGCTGCGGGCGCAGCTGCGCCGCGAGAGGCTGGCCAGGGCGGTCAAGCCGGAGGCAAGCTTTAGCCAGGTGCCGGTCGCCCGGAAGCACCGCCATATTCATGACCTGATGTATACCGGACTCGGCACGGACGGTCACCCCTATTACTATTGCAACTGCGGCTGCACGCTGGCCGCCTACGAAGATGACTATCTGAAGCATCTGCCATATCGCGATGCGGCGTTCCGGGAGACCGGGAAGCACGTCGATCCGCGTGAGATCGCCGGAGGAGAGTTCTATATCCGCCTGTATTACTGCCCGGACTGCGGCACGCAGCTGAATTCGGAAATCATGCGCAAGGGGGATGCCCCGCTGCCAGGCGATCGCATCGAGCTGTCGTTCACGGAGGACAGCGAGGCGGCTGCCTCACCGGTAGCGTAAGGGGGCTTGAGCGCAAGGACGGAGTCGTCGTCAACATCGGACGGCCTGGCCTCGGATGGCAGGTTCACGGCGTAGGCGTCAGGCAGGCCGTGATCGGGTCCCGGGTCGGGTCACCCCGAGGTTCGCATATCTAGATCGAGTGGATGGGAGAGAGACACCATGAAATATTATATCGCAGTCGATTCAGGAGGAACGTTCAGCGATTGCGTCGTGATCAGCGAAGAGGGGGAGATGTGGACGGGCAAGTCGCCGTCCACCCCGCCGCACTTCGAACGGGGAGTCGTTAACGCAGTGAAGGATGCTGCGGAAGTGATGGGGTTGTCTTCCGAGGAGCTGTTCAGGAACGCCAATCTGTTCTCACATGGCACCACTGTGGCCACGAACGCGTTGTTGACACGCGAAGGTTGTCTGACGGCATTGATCACCACGGCCGGCCATGAGGATGCGATCATCATCGGACGGACACATCAGAAGATCGCCGGTCTCAATTCCTCGCAGATCATGGACATGAGCACGCTCGACAAGGCCGTGCCGATCGTCCCGCCGAATCTCATCTTCGGGCTCACGGAGCGGATCAATTACGCCGGCGAGGTCGTCGTCCCGCTGAGCGAGGAATCTCTGGAACGGATCGCGGACCGGCTTCTGGAGCTGGGAGTGGAGGCGGTGGCGGTCAGCCTGCTCTGGTCGTTCCGCAATCCGACGCATGAGCGGCGCGTCCGCGACTACCTGCTCTCGCGCAATCCGAACTGGTTCATCTCCCTGTCATCGGAGCTGTCGCCGGTGATCGGCGAATACGAGCGTACGGCGACAACGGCGATCAATGCCTTCCTGAGCAAGAAGACGAAGAGCTATCTGATCGACCTGGAGAAGGGGCTGGGCGATGCGCAATACGCCGGGGAGCCCCTCGTCATGAAGTCCTCCGGCGGCATCGCCTCGATCGCGCAGGCGATGGAGACGCCGGTGGCGCTGCTGACCAGCGGCCCTGCCGGGGGCGTGAACGGAGCCCTGTCGCTGAGCAGGATGATGGGCCATCGCAACGTGCTGACCACAGACGTGGGCGGGACCAGCTTCGACGTCGGGATGATCGTGGGCGGCGAGCCGGTGCTGGCGGAGTCGCCGGTATTTGATCAGTATCATGTCACTTACCCGATGATCGACGTCGTATCGATCGGCGCCGGCGGCGGCAGCATCGCCTGGATCCAGCCGGATACAGGGCTGCTCAAGGTCGGGCCGAAGAGCGCGGGCGCGCTGCCTGGACCCGTCTGCTACGGCCGGGGCGGCACGTTGCCGACGGTGACTGACGCCAACCTCGTGCTCGGGCGGATGAATCCGAAGTATTTCCTCGGCGGCAAGCATCAGCTGGATCTGGAGGGCGCGCGGGCTGCCATCAAGCCGCTCGCTGACCAGCTCGGCCTCTCGATCGAGGATACCGCCCTCGGCATCGTGGAGATCGCCGATGCGCACATGGGCGACCTCGTGCGGAAGATGACGATCCAGCGCGGTTACGATCCGCGGACGTTTGCGCTGTATGCCTTCGGCGGCGCAGGACCGCTGCACGTGTGCGGGTATACGAGAGGCACCGGCATCCAGGAGGCGATCATCCCGCGCATGTCGTCGGTCTTCTCGGCATTTGGCATCGCGCAGTCCGATCTGGCGGCGGTGGCCGAGGAATCGGCGGCGATGACGCTGCCCGCGCAGCCGAAGGTGCTGGAGCAGGCGCTGCAGCGGCTGACCGAACGGGCGCTGAAGGAGCTGTCTCGCTCCGGCAAGACGGGCGAGGCGGTAACGGTGCAGAGGGAGGTGCTGGTCCGCTATCAGGGACAGAAGCACGAGATCGCCGTCGCTGTGCCCCGGACCCTGGAGACGGAGGCCGATGTGGAAGAGCTGATCCGCCGCTTCGAGGCCAGGTACGAGGAAATATACGGCCGGGGAACGGCCTTCAGGCAGGCGACCGTCGCGCTGACCGGCTTCCGCATCCGTGCCATTGGCAGCCTTGGACTGCCGCAGCTGCGATTCGCCAGCAGCGGACGTCCGGAATCGGTGACGCCGGAATACAGCCCGGTGTACCTGAGGGAAACGGGCGGCTGGACGGACGTGCCATTTTATCGCTTCGACGACTTGCCGGCGAAGTTCGCGGCGGTTGGGCCGGCGATCATCATCTCGAATCATACAACGATCTATATCGCGCCCGACTTCCAGGTCAGGCTGGATGAATACGAGAACCTGGTGCTGTCGCCGATCTCCTGAGGATCGGAGCATGGTTCCCGGTTGGTCCTGACCGGGCATATGTACGGCCAACGGATGCCCGCATATGGTTCACCGCCAGTCGGCGAACCTGCGCAGGGATCGGCGCGCATCAGTGTGTTGGGGAGCGCGCATCACGATCTGCATCATCGATGTCAGAACAACATGGCGAATCTGATCAAGGCATCACGAACTTCATCATAGAAGAGCAAACATACAAAGAGGAGTGGAGAGTCCATGAAGAATTGGATGAAGAAATGGATGTTGGGTGCAGCTGTGTTGATGTTGCTGACGACTGTGCTGGTAGCTTGCGGCGGCAACAGCTCAAGCAGCGGCAGCGGTTCGGGCAGCGGCGGCGCTTCGCAGACGTCGGGTCAGTCCTCGGGCAACTCCGGTGCGAGCGGAGCTGGTGCGGAGGAGGTCCCGGTTGTGGATCTGCGCCTTGACGTGGTCGCAACGGGCACCCAGTCGATCCCGGCATTTGTCCTGGAGAAGCTGGAGCTGGACAAGAAGCATGGCTTCCATCTGATCATCAATGAGAACTCGGGCGCTGGCGGAGCCAACTGGACGGCGATCAAGACGAACATGGCGGATGCGATCATCACCAACTGGCTGGATATCGGGCGCAATCGCGCGCAGACGGTGCCGGTGTATGCCGTTGCTCCGTTCCTCACCTGGGCGAACGGGATGCTCGTGCCAGCCGACTCCCCGGTGAGCTCTCTCGCGGATCTGAAGGGGCTGAAGATCGGCGTATACAACACGAAATCGCTCGACTGGGTGCTGATCCGTGCGGCTGCCCAGCGCGCGGCAGGGTTCGACCCGGCCGAAGAGAATGAGGTGACCGAGGGTGCGCCGGGGCTGATGGTCGGACTCATCGAGCAGAACCAGGTCGATGCGATCCTGAACTATGGCGATATGAACACGAAGCTGGCCGGCACCGGAGGCTTCAAGGTTCTGTTCACGGTGGCGGACATTCTGAAGGAGCTGGACATGAATTCGGATGCGGCATTCCTGTACTACGGCTTCACGGAAACCTTTATCAACGAGCATCCGGAGACGGTCAGGCAGTTCGTCGCCGCGTATGAAGAGGCGGTGGAATACCTGTACACGAACGATGACATCTGGACGGAGATCGCCGAGGTCAAGTTCGACATCACGGATGAGGCGGGCGTGGCCAATCTGCGCGATACGCTGCGCAAGGCGATCAGGAAGGAGCTGCCTGCTACGGCGGAGGAGGATGCGCACAAGCTGTTCAGCTGGCTGAAGGACAACGGACATGGAGAGCTGCTCGGCATCGAGGAACTGCCGGAGACGCTGTTCTGGTTCGGTGAATAGTCAGAGGCGGTCTGGGTTCGATCAGGGCGAGAGCTGAAGATCGGAGCGTAGGCTGAGGTCGGCGCTCCCGGTCGGATGGATTCACACGGATGAACAGGACCATGCAAGATGATGCGGCCCGGGAATGGCTTGAAGCCTGCGGCGTAGCTGAGGGCCGACCCTCCCGGGTCGATGAATAAACTGGATGAACAGGAGCATGATCGATGAACACGAACCTGGAAGCATGGAAAGAGAAGGTGCTTGCGAACATCCGCGAAGAGGATCTGATCCAGCTCGTGCTGGAGCTGTGCAATATCCCGAGTCCGTATGTGTACGAGAAAGAGGCCGGCGATTACGTCTACGACTGGATGGCGAAGGAAGGCTTCAAGCCGAAGCGGGTAGGGCTGACCAGCGAGCGGTTCAATGTCGTCGGCAAACTGGAAGGAAGCGGGGAAGGCTACAGCCTGCTCTTCTCCAGCCATCTCGATACAGGTGGTCCGCGCGGCCGGGTCGAGGACGCGTGGAAGTTCGCGCCGGAGAAGATGAACAGCCCGTACTGGCATACGGCGAAGCTGGAGAATGGCGTGTTCTTCGGGCAGAGCGTGGAGAACGACAAGGGGCCGATGGCGTGCTTCATGATCGCCGCCAAGGCGATCAGGGACGCCGGGGTGCCGCTCAAGGGCGACATCTACCTGACCGCCTGCCCGGGCGAGATGGGACAGGAGCCGGTATCGGAGTATCAGGGCATCGAGTATGTGAGCAAGGAAGTCGGCGCCGAATACATGATGATCCATGGCGGGATCATGGCCGATTATGGCATAGCGGCGGAAGGCACGGACTTCGGCGTGAGCTGGGTGGAGGCGGGCAAGGCTTTCTTCAAGATCACGGTGCGCGGCGCCTCAGCCTATACCCCACTGCTCCAGCATGCCGAGAATCTGGCGGAGCATCGCAACCCGATCGTCAAATCCGCCGTGCTGATCGAGGCGCTCCATCGCTGGGCGCTTGCATACGAGAAGAAGCATACCGTCCACCTGCCGGGCGGAACGGTCATCCCGAAGGTGCAGATCGGCGCGGTGCGCGGCGGCATGCCGTATTATGTCATCGGCGGAACGGATATATGCGAGTTCTACCTGGACGTGCGCATCCCGCCGGGCTATGTGCCGGGCGATGTGTACCGGGAGCTGAAGCGGGTGGTGGCTGGCACGGGACTTGCGGCGGATATCGAGCTGTTCCTCTTCCGGCAGGGCTATGAGGCGGACAACGAGAAGATCCAGCCGCTCGTGCAGGCGCTCGGCCGCAGCCACAGCGAAGTGATCGGCGGCGAGCTCAGGATGGCGGATCCCGGATTCTCCAGCATGTGGCGCGATCACAGCGTGTTCAACGAGTATCGGGTCGCCTCGCTGACCTATGGGCCGTCGCGCTTCACTCCGTCGCTGGAGGATCTGATGAACTGCGCGAAGGTGTATGCTCTGCTTGCTCTGGAGATCACCTTGAAGGAGAGGGAATAGGCAGACGCTGTACGGGCTGCCTGCGGTGGCAGCGTGGCAGACGTTCTGGACAGGACGATGGCCTGACGGCAGGTATAGATGTGCAGGAACCTCCCGATACTGCTATTATAGCGGTATAGGGAGGTTTTCTTGCGTTATGGTAGATGAGCATCGGCAGGAGGAAGAGGATCTGCTGTTCAAGGATCCGCTGCGCACTGCGCGGGGCATCGCCCTGGGAGTTGCGATCGGCAGCGTGATATGGGCGGTCGTCATCGGACTGTTCATCCTGTGGCTGCTGCCTTAACCCTCGAAGCTCGCCTGTGGGCAACGTTCCCGCAGCCGTGACAGGAAGCATTCCTCTTCGGCAGGGGAGATGTAGACCAGATCGAAGCTTCTGTACCGGATCTCGATCCTCCGGGATGACTGCGCCAGCGAAGCCTGGTGGTTGACGGTTCGTCTCACCATGCGAATGCTGCTGTACGGGATGATCACGCGGAAAGGGCCGAAGCGGATCAGCAGATGATCCTCCGTCAGCACATAATGAACCGTATGCCACATCCACAGGACGAACCATGCCGTCCCCCACATGATGGCCAGATAGATCAGGTTCCCTGGTGTGGGCATCTTGTTCTGTACCCATGGCAAGATGCCCAGGACCAACAAGGCGAGACCGGTCGCCCATATGATCAGGCTAAGCCAGGCATCCTTGCGGGATGGGAAGCGTTCCACAGCCAAATCACCTCAATATACCAAGATATGTTATATTACGTCCAGGACAGGGCGCAGTTTCGGTTGATCACAGGCTGCAGTTGAAGTATAATACTACATCATCAGTTCTCTAGGGTTCCGCTGCCGGAGCAGGTCTGGACCGAGAGGGAACGCGCGGGCGGCGTGAACCGGACCAGGAGGCCGAACGTGTCACGGAGGGATAAAAGCCCGGGAGGATCTTGCTCACAAGAGACTCCCGGGCTTTTCTTGCTTCGGCATACCCTCCAGTACCTTGTCCATGCTTCAGGCAACAACGAACAGAAACATACAGAGAGGGGACCAGGCAGGATGACGAAGGAATGGTTAAAGGTAGTCGCGGCGGCATGCTTCGAGGTGATGTGGGTCATCGGCCTGAAGCACGCGGATGACGTGCTGTCGTGGATCGCGACGATCATCGCGATCATCCTGAGCTTCTATGGCCTGATAGCCGCGGGCAAGCATCTGCCTGGCGGCACCGTATATGCCGTGTTCGTCGGACTCGGCACGGCCGGCACGGTCATCGCGGAGATCGTGCTGTTCGATGAGCCGGCCCATCCGGGCAAGCTGCTGCTGATCGGCCTGCTGCTCATCGGAGTCATCGGGCTGAAGCTCGTCACGCCGGATCAGGATCAGCCCAAGCCGGAAGGGCACACCCCCGGCGAGCGGACGGATGCTGTCAGGCAGAACGGATGAGCGGAGCAAGATGAACTGGACGATCAGGACAAGGCCTTTGTGATGGGCAACTACGATATGAAGACGATGCGACGGGAGGTTACGGTTAATGGGCTGGATATGGCTCGTATTGGCAGGTATAGGAGAAATGATAGGCGTGGCGATGATCACCCAGCTGCACAGGAAGCGCAGCATTCCGGTCATGATCGGGTTGGCCGCGGGCTTCGGGCTCAGTTTTCTCTTCCTGACCCTGGCGCTCAAGACCCTGCCGATGGCGACCGCTTACGCGATCTGGACCGGCATCGGCACAGCCGGCGGGGCGCTGCTCGGCATCATCCTGTACAAGGAATCGACCGACTGGCGCAGGATCCTGTGCATCGCCCTGATCCTCGCCTCGGCCGTCGGCTTAAAATATCTTTCGTGATCGGCTACAATAGATTCAGCATATACGAGAGTTGGAGAGATCAAGATGAGCAGCAGCTTGCAGGAGAAGCGTCAGCTCGCCGACAGGCTTGTCCGCTGGTTCAGGGGCCACCAGCGAGATCTGCCCTGGCGACGAACGAAGGATCCGTATCATATCTGGGTGTCGGAGATCATGCTGCAGCAGACGAGAGTGGACACCGTTATCCCTTATTTTAACCGGTTCATCAGCCTGTTCCCGACGATCGAGGCGCTGGCGGAGGCCGATGAGGCCGACCTGCTCAAAGCCTGGGAAGGGCTGGGCTACTACTCCCGCGTGCGCAACATGCAGATCGCCGCGCGCACGATTAAGGAGCAATACGGCGGCAGGATGCCGGATACGCCCGAGGAGATCGGCCAGCTGCGCGGCATCGGTCCATATACCGCGGGAGCCGTGCTCAGCATCGCCTATGGCAAGCCCGTGCCTGCAGTGGACGGCAATGTGCTGCGGGTCATGTCGCGAATCTGTCTCCTGTACGACGATATCGCCAAGCCGGCCGCCCGCGTCAGGGTGGAGCAGCTGATCGAGGACATCATCCCGGAGGATGCGGCGGGCGATTTCAACCAGTCGCTCATGGAGCTGGGGGCGATGGTCTGCACGCCCCGTTCGCCGAAGTGCGGCGATTGCCCGGTGCGGGAGCTGTGCTCCGCCTATGCGGCGGGCGCGGTTGATGAGCTGCCGGTGAAGTCGAAGGCGAAGAAGCCGCGCCATGAGGAACTGGCGGCCTATATCATCGAAGGAACCGGCGAGCATGAAGGTGAGGTGCTGCTGCGCAGAAGGCCGAAGGATGGCCTGCTGGCCCGCATGTGGGAGCTGCCCAACGAGCATCTGTCCTTTGACGCGCAGCGGCAGCTCGGGCTGGATGAGCGTTTTTTCATGGAGGCCGAGCATGTCTTCAGCCATATCCGATGGCAGATGAAGGTCTATCGGTGCAAGGACCATGAGGCCGATCAGGTGTTGGGGATGAGGCTTCCGAGGCGTGAGGCGGAACCATCCGTGTTGGAGGCAGCGGCCACGTATGGCCAGGCGAACCAGGCGCCGAGCGACGCGAAGCCGTCTGTGTCGGAGACGGCACCCGACCATGAGGCCGGTCAGCCGTTCGACCACGAAGAGGAATATGCCTGGGTATCGGCGGATACGTGGCGCCATCATGCCTTGCCGAACGTGTTCTTGCGCATTCTTGGACAATATTTTGCCAGATGAGTCCGATTCTTGACAGGAGGTTTGTATCCAGATGAAAATCGCGCTACTCTCAGACATACACGGCAACTACCCCGCGCTGAAGGCTGTGCTGAACGACATCAAGCAGCAGCGACCGGATCGGATCGTCGTGCTTGGGGATATCGTGTTCAAGGGACCTCAGCCGGAGCTGTGCGTGGAAGCGGTGCGTAGCCTGAATGTGCCGGTGATCCGCGGCAATATCGATGAGCTGGTCGGAACCGGCAAGATCCAGCCCGGCTTCGCCAAATCGCCGGAGCACGAGGCGGCCCTTCTTCGGGAGATGGCCTGGACGAGAGGCAGGCTGAGCGAAGAGCAGCTTCGCTATCTGGCTGAACTGCCGTTCCTGCACGACGAGCAGCTGACCGACGGGCTCAAGCTGCGCTGCGTCCATGCCAACCCGCAGAACATCCTCGACAACATCCTGCCGGATGCGCCGCTTGATCAGTTCGAGCGGATGTTCGAGGGCACGGATGCGCCGATCGTCGCCTACGCCCACATCCATCAGCCGTACGTCCGCACGATTCAGGGACGGACGCTGCTGAACACGGGCAGCGTCGGCCTGCCGTTCGATGGCGACCCGCGCTGCTCCTACGCAATCATCGAAGCGACAGGCGACGCCCGCAGCATCACGCTGCGCCGCGTCAGCTACGACATCGAGGAGACGGTGCGCGCTTATGATGGCAGCGGGCATCCGTTCGCCGACTCGGTCATCGCCGCGATCCGAAGCGGCCAGGCTCCGCGCTGAAGCGCGAGACGGATGAGGGGACCGCGCCGGGCTGAAGGCCGTACGCCGGGCTGAAGGCCGGTCGAACAAACGCCCGATCGGGTCTCCGGAGTCCTTTGCCTCGCGGCGATGGCCGGTCACCATGGCGTGAAGGTGTCGGGGATCCGGCACTCGGCACACAGACGCACGGAACAAAAATGACGGGAAGCCTGATGGCTTCCCGTCATTTTTCATCTCAGGGACTTGGCTGACAGCCCCTGTTCGTCCCGCAGCTTGTCTTACTTGACAGCTTCTTCGTATCTCTTCTCAACTTCCGCCCAGTTGACCACATTCCAGAATGCGGCGATGTAGTCAGGACGCTTGTTCTGATACTTCAGATAGTATGCATGCTCCCAGACGTCCAGACCGAGCAGAGGAGTCTTGCCTTCCATGATCGGGCTGTCCTGGTTCGGCGTGCTGTGAACGACCAGCTTGCCGTTGTCCAGGCTGAGCCATGCCCAGCCGCTGCCGAAGCGGCCAGCAGCTGCTGCGGAGAAGGTTTCCTTGAACTTCTCGAAGCTGCCGAACTCGGCGTTGATCGCTTCAGCGAGCTTGCCGGAAGGCTCTCCGCCGCCGTTTGGTCCGATGACTTGCCAGAACAGGGAGTGGTTGGCATGTCCGCCGCCGTTGTTGCGAACAGCGGTGCGGATGGATTCCGGAACGGCGTCAAGGTTCGCGATCAGTTCCTCCACGCTCTTGCTTTCCAGCTCCGGATGGCCTTCCAGAGCCTTGTTCAGGTTCGTAACATAAGTGTTATGATGACGATCATGGTGAATCATCATCGTCGTCTCATCGATATGCGGTTCCAGCGCATTGTTCGGGTAAGGCAGCGGTGGTAATTGATGTGCCACGTTATTCAACCTCCTAATGGTATGTAAAGTGTTACGTAAAATATTATCGCCTACTTAAGATAATAAATCAATACATATGTATCAAAAGTAACCCGATATTTCTGGACGGATTATCGGACGCAGGCACCTTCTAGCATAACCGGTGCAAACGGCAATTATACATTTGATACGACATAATCCGACAGATGATCTGTTTTTGATTCAATGAAAGCGAGGGAAACGTATTAGTCAATAACATGAAAGCGCTTAGAATAAAGCGTTTTCAGAAAAAATTGAAGGTTTTTTAACTTTTTTTTATTTTCCGGCAGGACAATGTCGCGAAATGTCGTATAATATAAAAGTCCATCTATTATATTTGCTTGCCGTTATACTTATCGCACAATGCCAACTAGATCCTCTGGATGACCTGCATTCATACACAACTGTTGCGGCAATCCTGATGAAGTTCGAGAGACGTCGGCATGTCGAACCTGAACCGGTCATGCTGCGATCATCCGAGTTCTGCATCAGAAGCTCCCATGGATGAATACACCCCGAAATGAAGGAGATGCTTGGTTGTATGATCATTCGCCCTTTCCGTTTATCCGATCACGTGTGTATCAAGAATCTGCTGGCGGATGTGCTGTCCGAGGAGTGCTACGAGGAAACGATCGACGCTCTGGCCAATCAATTGTCACTGGACAGCGGACTCATCCTGGTCGCAGAAGTTGAGCAGCAAGTGGCCGGCATTATCATCGGGACGATCGATGATAATCAGGGTTATTATTATCGATTGGCCGTACATCGTGATTATCGCAACCAGGGAATCGGGCAATCGCTCATTCGCAGTCTGGACAAGCGTTTCCGGAATCGCAAGGTGAACAAGATCATGATCGCGCTGGATCGCCACAATGAGCATCTGCGCTCCTTTTACGAGGCGCTTGGGTATCAGGCCAAGGACTTCCTGTCCGGCATTGCACAATTGCGCATCGTGAATGGTTAACTCGCGAACTTAAGCCCCCGCAAGGGGCTTTTTTTGTATGATGAAGCAATGGTCAGAACATGGTGTTGCTTTTCCCGATCAATTATGTTTTCCTATTAATAAAGTGCAGGCTGCCCGGGCTTCGGCGCAGGCAGCGGCACTTGGCGAAAGGATGCAAGGGTATGCTGTCCGATTATGAACGTTACCAAATCAAAAGCTTCAAGCATAACGGCCATGTCCACCGCATCTGGTTCGAAAATTGGCTGGTGCCTGAACGGTTGCTCCTGCCGGAACACGCGGCGGAGAACATGATCGTACTTATCAACGAGCAAACATTGATCTCAGAAGCGGACGGGAGCCGGTGGACGAGCAAGGTGCCCGGAGTTTCTTTTTTTATTCCCGGCGAATGGTTTAATGTCGTGGCTCTCCTGGAAGCGGAGGGAGTCCGATACTATTGCAATGTCGCATCACCCCCCTACAAGAACAGGACCAACAAGGTCATCACCTATATCGACTACGACCTCGATGTCATCCGCACGGTCGACGGGGACGTGATGGTGGTGGACAGGGATGAGTATGAGGAGCATCGCAGGTTGTACCACTACTCTGCCCTGGTGCAGAAGAAGATCGAGCGAGGCCTCAGCAACCTGTTAAGCCGGGTAAACGGGGACAGACCTCCGTTCCATGAACAGTCTGCCTTGCATTATTACGAGCAATGGAAATCGAGTGTCAGGTGATCAGATGAGTCAGAAAGTCTCACAGGCATCTCCGGTCGTGAGCGAGCTGGTGGATTGGCTCAAGGCGCTGATTGCGGCCGTCGTGATCGTATGGGTGCTGAACCAGTTCGTGTTTCATCTGTCCCGGGTGGAGGGGCATTCGATGGACCCGACGTTGGCGGATGGCGAGTGGCTGTTCGTCAACAAGCTGGTGTATCTGTTGCGGCGGCCGCAGGCCGGAGATATCGTCATCCTGGAGAATCCGCTTGGCGGCAGGGAGAAATATCTCGTGAAGCGAATCATCGGCGTGCCCGGTGACAAGATAGAGATCACGGGAGGCAAGCTGTATCGCAACGGCGAGCCGGTAGACGAACCTTATACGGATTCGGTGATTGAAGACGGAGATTGGGGACCGGGCGTGGTGCCGGAAGGGACCTTCTTCGTGATGGGGGACAACCGCAGACGCGGGGAGAGCAACGACAGCCGCAACCCGTACATCGGCTGGATCCCCGGATCCGCGATCAGGGGCAAGGCAGATTATATCCTGTGGCCGTTTGGCAAGATCGGCAACATCTAGCGTGCGGCCGGCGGCATGGCGGAGAACAGCAACCAGGAAGGTCTGGAAGCATCGCGGCTGAGCGGCGGCGTCGAATATGTCAGGCAGCAGGTCGCGTGAAGTTGCAGCCTTGGCTGTGTTGGGAGACATGGCGCCTGATGCTGCAACCCCGGATGTGTCCGGCGATGTGCGAGCAGATCAACCGTCAGGCGCAAGGCGATGTTGAGGTCGATGCTCAGCCGTGATGAGGACGGAATCACCGCCAGAAACAGACTGACAGGCAAGGAGCGAAACCTGTGAAGGAAGTTACGATCTATACCGATGGCGCATGTTCGGAGAATCCGGGACCGGGAGGCTGGGGAGCCATCCTGATGTACGACGGTCACCGCAAGGAGATATCCGGGGCGGAGAGCCTCACCACCAACAACCGGATGGAGCTGACGGCGGCCATCGAGGCGCTCAGCAGGCTGAAATATCCATGCAAGGTGCTGTTGTACAGCGATTCGGCCTATCTCGTCAATTGCTTCAACAATCGCTGGCATGTCGGCTGGCAGCGCAACGGCTGGAAGAACAGCAAGGGCCAGCCCGTCGAGAACCAGGACCTGTGGAAGCGCCTGCTGGAGCTGCTCGAGCAGCATGACGTGACCTTCATCAAGGTCAAGGGACACAGCGACAATGAATGGAACAACCGCTGCGACGAGCTGGCGCGAGCGGCGATCAAATCAATCAGGGCCGACTAGGATCAGATCCCTTCGATGCAATTGCCAAGGTGCATGAAACAACCTGATCGACATGCGAGACAGAAAGGGGGAAGCATCATGACCGAGGCTGCTGCCACCGATCATCGGCAAGCGGACGTCTGGCTGCGGCTCAAGGAAGCGATGAAGCAGGCTGCCCCGAAGCTTGGCATCGACAAGCTGGGCTTCACGACGGCAGATCCGTTCCTGACGCTGAAGGAGCGGCTGATCGAGCATCGCAACAAGGGTTATGAATCAGGCTTTGAAGAGCCGGATATCGACAAGCGCGTCTATCCGGAGCTGAACATGGAAGAAGCAAGATCGATCATCGCCATCGCCGTCGCCTATCCTTCGAAGATGAAGGATCCGCCCAGGTCCGAACCGGGTGCCTATCGCGGCATCCTGGCCAGGTCGGCGTGGGGGCGGGATTACCATCAGGTGTTGCGCGATCGGCTGCAGAGGCTGGAGGCCTGGATCGCCGAGCGCGTGCCGGATGCGCGGATGCTGAGCATGGTGGATACCGGCGCGCTCGTTGACCGGGCGGTGGCGGAGCGGGCAGGCATCGGCTGGTCAGGCAAGAACTGCTCGGTCATCACCCCCGAGTTCGGATCATGGGTCTATCTGGGCGAGATGCTCACGAATATCCCGTTCCCGCCGGATGAGCCGGTGACGGAAGGCTGCGGTGACTGCACGATCTGCATCGACGCGTGCCCGACGGGCGCTCTGGTTGGTCCCGGCGAGCTGAACGCGCAGCGCTGCATCTCGTATGTCACGCAGACGAAGGGATTCGTCTCCGACGAGCTCAAGAAGAAGATCGGCAACCGGCTGTACGGCTGCGATACCTGTCAGCTGGTCTGCCCGAAGAACCGCAAGCTGAATTTTACGCATCATCCTGAGCTCCGGCCTGATCCGGAACTGGTCAAGCCGCTCCTCAAGCCGCTTCTCACCATGTCGAATCGGGAATACAAGGACAAGTACGGCGACAATGCCTCATCCTGGCGCGGCAGGAAGCCGATCCAGCGCAATGCGATCATCGCGCTGGGCAATTTCCGGGATCGCTCTGCGGTGCCGCTGCTGACCGAGCTTCTCCTGCATGATCCGCGGCCGGTCATTCGCGGGACAGCGGCCTGGGCGCTTGGACAGATCGGCGGGGATGAGGTCGGGAAGGCCTTGCTCAAGGCCAGGGACGCGGAAAGCGACGAGGAAGCCCTGGAAGAGATCCTGCGGGCGATAGACTCTGCAAAGATTCGTTCTTGAATTAGCAGTAGGAAATCAATAAGATGAATAAAGACGACGCCGATGAGAGGAGCGAGACCAAGTGAGATACATCGATGTCAACTCTGTCGAGCCCGGCCAAATTCTCGGACGCAGCATATTCTCCAGCAATGGTACGGTGCTGCTGGCCGAGAACGTCCAGCTGACGGTGTATATGATCAGCACCTTGAAGCGCGTCGGAGTGACAATGGTTTACATCAAGGATCCGCAGTTTGATGACGTGGAACTGGAGGAGGTCGTCTCCGAGGAAACGAAGCGTGCCGTGATGGGCAAGATGATCGAAACATTCGATGCGATCAGATCCGGCAAGGATTTTCATACGAAACAGCTGAGCATTACGGTGGACAAGCTGCTGGAGGAGATCTTTGAGAACAAGGATGTGCTCGTGCAGCTGACGGATATTCGCTCCGATGACAACTATCATTATGTGCATGCGCTGAACGTCTGCATGATGTCGGTGCTCGTCGGCCTGAACTGCGGCTTCAATGCGCAACAGCTCAAGGAGCTGGCGATCGGCGCACTGCTGCACGATATCGGCAAGATCGGCCTGGAGCCGGAGGAAGAGGCTGCGAGCGGCAAGAAGCATCATACATGGCGCGGCTTCGAGATCATCAAGAGCAAGCATGAATTCAGTCTGATGTCGGCCCATGTGGCGTTGCAGCACCATGAGCGCGTCGATGGCAAGGGGTTGCCGAGAGGCATCGATGGTGATACGATTCATCCGTATGCGAAGATCGTCGCCATAGCCAACGCATACGATAATATGGTCGCCCCCCGTTCATCAAGCGGGAAGCCGATCATGCCGCATGAAGCGTGTGAGCGCCTCATGGCGATGGCGGGCAACGAGCTTGACCGGGATTACGTCATCGAGTTTCTGAAGATCGTGTCGGTCTATCCGACGGGCATCACCGTGCAGCTGACAACCAGGGAAACGGGCGTGATCGTCGGCCAGCACCGCGGCTTGCCGAGCAGGCCGATCGTGCGCATCGTGCGCGTGGACGGCGGAATGAACGACATGCAGGTCAAGGAGATCGATCTGGCGCGCAATCCGACGATCTTCATCGATAAAGTGATCAACTAAACAGAAGAATAGAGAGGCGAGTACAAGTATGTGGAATGTGATTATCCCTGTTCTGACTGGTATCGTGGGTATCGTGATCGGATTTCTTGGGGGGGTCTATTATCTGCGGAAGCAGATCGAGCGCATGCAGTCCGACCCGAAGATGCTCCAGGAGATGGCCAGGCGCATGGGGTACAATGTGAACAAGCAGCAGCTCAACAAGATGCAGCAGATGTTGAAGAATCAAAAATTCAAGTGATGGGACAGTAGAGGAGTGGAAGCGCACATGTCTGATTCATTGGGCGTATACCGCAATCATCTGGTAGACCAAAACAGACAGCAGATTGAAGAACACATCAGGGAGATCCTGCGTCTGATCGGTGAGGACGTCGAGCGTGAGGGGTTGCAAGATACGCCTGCTCGTGTGGCGCGCATGTATGAGGAGATCTTCGCCGGATACAGCCTGGATCCGCGCGAGGTGCTGGGCGTGACGTTTGACGAACAGCATGAGGAGCTGGTCATCGTCAAGGATATCACGTTCTACAGCCAGTGCGAACATCATATGGCGCCGTTCTTCGGCAAGATTCATATCGGATATATCCCGAGCGGCAAGATCGCCGGACTGAGCAAGTTCGCCCGCCTCGTCGAGGCGGTCACAAGAAAGCTGCAGGTACAGGAGCGGATCACGTCGGAGATTGCCGATATCCTGACCGAGGTGCTGAAACCGCACGGCGTGATGGTCGTCGTGGAGGCGGAGCATATGTGCATGTGCGCGCGCGGGGTACGCAAGACGGGCAGCATGACGGTGACCTCGGCGGTGCGCGGCATTTTCCGCAAGGATGCGGCTGCCCGTTCGGAATTTCTGTCGCTGATCAAGCAGTGAACCCGGCCTGATTGCCGGTGGTGGGTCGTCGATAGCAGTTGCCGTGTGTCGGCCGTATAACCTGTAGAGAGGAGCAAAGGCGGTGGAGGATCAAAAGTTGACGGTGCGCGCGGTGGAGAGAGCGATGGACGTATTGCTCTGCTTCTCGGAGAAGCGGGAGCTCAGCCTTACCGAAATATCCAGCAAGGTTGGCCTGCACAAGAGCACCGTGCATCGTCTCCTCGCCTCGCTTGAAGGCAAGGGCTTCATCGTTCGCGATTCCGATACGGACAAATATCATCTGGGCATCCGCATCTGGGAGCTCGCAGCCAGCATCGATCCGACCGATAATCCGGCTCTGTTGTTCCTGCCGGAGATGGAGAAGCTGCGCGATGCGCTCGGCGAGACCGTGACGCTCTATATACGGGACGGCATGGAGCGGATCCGCATCCAGGCGGTGCAGAGCCGTCAGGCGATCCGCCGGGTGGCGGAGGTGGGAGCCCGCCTGCCGCTGTATGTCGGCGCTTCGAGCAAGGTGCTGCTGGCTTTTGCCGATGAGGAAACGCGCCGCAGCATCATCGAGGATCCGCGCTGGCCGGCCTCGATCGATACCGCGGCCTATCTGGATCAGCTCGAGGAGATTCGCAAGGCGGGCTATGCGACGAGCATCGAGGAGCGGGAGCCGGGTGCGGCAGCGGTGGCGGCGCCGATCATCAGCCGTTCCGGCAAGCTGACGGCGGCTCTATCCGTGTCCGGACCGTCGAACCGGCTGACGCCGCAGCTGATGAAGGAGATCGCGCCGAAGATCATCGAGTCGGCGCAGCTGATGGGCAAGATGCTTCGCTAGAGCCATGCGGACTCAATTTCAACAACATATCGTGTGGACGGACCTGGCCATTGCCGGGTCTTTGTCGTATGGACATGACCACAGGGATCCGTCTGCCTGTGGAGATCTGCACGACCTTCTGGACCTGGCATAGAGCCGGGTCTTTTTTGTTTTGCGCGATATGCGGGGGAGCGGTTGGAGCCGGTCCTGGTTGGGCCGGGCGGGTGGATGCTGTCGAGTTGTACGAAAAATCGTACAAAATGCGCCGGGGGAGGCGGAAAGTTGCTGGAGTTGTACGAAAAATCGTACAAAATGTGCCGGGGGAGGCGGAAAGTTGCTGGAGTTGTACGAAAAATCGTACAAAATGTGCCGGGGGAGGCGGAAAGTCGCTGGAGTTGTACGAAAAATCGTACAAAAACACGGGTTTGGCGGCCGGATGCTGTCGAGTTGTACGAAAAATCGTACAAAATGCGCCGGGAGAGGCGGAAAGTCGCTGGTGTTGTACGAAAAATCGTACAACGCCACAGACCGCTGTACAAACAGCGGCGCAAAGAACGAATGATCGCTCAGGTACTGGCTCAGAGGGCGGAAGCGGTTCTCATCTCCTCATATGCCGTTCCTTCCCGATTGTCAGTCACATATCTTCTAGAGAAGGGCATGGGAGTTTATGCCTTTAAGGGCTGGCAATCGTGCCTGTGAAGGGCACTGAAGACTGTACCACAGCAGACTGGCCGGCGTGCCAGAAGGGGACGCGCAGTTGACTTGTTCAGGGCATAGGCCGACGGCTGTGCCTGAAAGGCGCAAGAGGCTGTGCCTGTGAAGGGTGCCGGTCAGGCCGCGCAATCGAGTCCAACGGCTGTGCCTGAAAGGCGCAAGAGGCTGTGCCTGTGAAGGGTGCCGGTCAGGCCGCGCAATCGAGTCCAACGGCTGTGCCTGAAAGGCGCAAGGCTGTGCCTGTGAAGGGCGCGGGAGTCTGTCTGGCACATGCCAGCCGGATGTGGAGAGAGACACTTAGCGAAGACAAGAAGGAGAGTCGTGCATGATTGAATTGGTACATGTACAGCGGCAGTTTCAGACGATGAAGGCTCGCATCCTGGAGCAGCTGTCGGTTGTCATCGATTCCGGAGTCTATATCCTCGGACCGAATGTCGAGCGGTTCGAGGCGGAGGCGGCGGCCTATCTGGGGGTGAAGCATGCGATCGGCGTCGCCAACGGCACGGATGCGCTGGTGCTCGCGCTTGATGCATGCGGCATCGGCCCGGGGGATGAGGTGATCACGACGCCATATACGTTCTTCGCCAGCGCGGAGGCGGTGTCGCGCGTCGGGGCGAAGCCGGTGTTCGTCGATATCGATCCTGTGACATACAACCTGAGGCCGGAACTGGTGGAACAGGCGATCACTCCGGCGACCCGGGCGATCATCCCCGTCCACCTGTTCGGGCAGCCGGCGGATATGGCGGAGATCATGGACATCGCCGAACGCCACGGCCTGATCGTCATCGAGGATGCCTGCCAGGCGTTCGGCGCGGAATACGGCGGGAAGCGAGTCGGAAGCATCGGGCATGTCGCCTGCTTCTCCTTCTTCCCGACGAAGAACCTGTCCACGCTCGGTGACGGCGGTCTGATCGCGACATCGGACGATCATCTGGCCGCGCGCTTCCGGCAGCTCAGACATCACGGCAGCAAGGTCAAGTATATCCACGAATGCATCGGCTACAACAGCCGTCTGGACGAAATGCATGCGGTCATCCTCAGAATCGGTCTCGAACATATCGACGAGTGGAATGCCGCGCGCAGGACGCTCGCCCAGCGCTATCGCGAGCATCTGCAGGGACATCCCCTGCTGTCACTGCCGCAGGAGGCGGACCATCGCACCCACATCTACCACCTGTTCTGCCTGGAATCGGAGAAGCGGGAGGAGATCATCGGGCAACTGAAGCAAGCCGGAGTCCAGAGCGGCGTCTATTACCCGTTGCCGCTTCACCTGCAGGAGGCGTATCGCCATCTGGGCATGGGACCCGGAGATTGTCCGGTGGCCGAGGCGAAGTCGAAGACGATGTTCGCCATTCCGATGAGTCCCTGCCTGACCCTTAAGGAGCAGGATCAGGTGATCGCAGCGCTGTGGCAGCTCGCTGGAGGTGCGCCGGCATGATCGGTTTCGGCCTGATCGGCTGCGGGCGCATCGCGGATAAGCATATCGCTTCGCTGGCTGCATGCAGGAACGCGGAGCTTGTTGCCCTGTGCGACATCCGCCCGGAGCGCATGCAGGCGGCGGAGCAGGCGTACCGCCACCGCTCCGGCAGCAAGAGACAGATTGCTGCATATGATGATATGAATCAGCTGCTGGCCGATGAGCGCGTGCAGGCGGTGGTGATCAGCACGCACTCGGCGCTCCATGCGGAGCTGGCTCTTCGCGCGCTTCAGGCGGGCAAGCACATCGTCGTGGAGAAGCCGCTGGCGCTGGACATCGATGAGGCGCGCTCCATCGCGAGGCTGGCCGAAGAGAAGGGGCTGTGCGTGCAGGTGTGTCACCAGCTGCGCTATCGGCCGCTGATGGTCCGCATCAAGCAGCTGATCGATCAGGGATCGCTGGGCAAGCTTTATCTGGGATCGGCGACCATCCGCCTGCAGCGTTCGCGCCAATATTACGAGGAGGCCCGCTGGCGCGGCACCTGGAGCCAGGATGGCGGCATGCTGCTGAACCAGGGCATCCACCTGGTGGACCTCCTGCATTGGTTCCTCGGCGAGGCCGACCGCGTATTCGGCCGGATGGCGCGCACGGAGATGCCGAAACAGACGGAGGATGTGGCCGCTGGCCTGATCCGATTCAGCAGCGGGGCGATCGGCGTCATCGAGGCGAATACAATCTCGCTGCCGAATAACTTCGACAACGCGATCACGCTGTTCGGCGATCGGGGGACGATCAGCATCGGCGGCATCAGGATGAATGAGATTCGCCGCTGGCACATCGAGGGCGGTTCGCTCCCACCGGACACCGAAAACTTGCAGGCGGATGAGCATCTGCTGATGTATGAAGCGTTTGTCCGCCGGTTAATGGGAGATGCGAGTGCGATGCGGGTCGATGTGCAGGAAGGCAGCAGGGCGCTGGAGACCATCATGGCCCTGTACGAATCGGTGCGCACCGGGCAAGAGGTCAGGCTGCCCCTTGTGGCTTTTCACACGAATATCATGTCTGAAACGGAGGGTTGGTCATGACATCGGTATACGGCCATGTGCTGGTGACCGGCGGCGCAGGTTTCATCGGCTCCAGGCTCGTCCGCCGTCTGCTGCCCGAAGCCGAGCGGATCACGGTCATCGATGACATGACGACAGGCAGCCGCGGCGCATTGCCGGAGGCGGCGAACCTGAGACTGATCGAGCGCTCTTATGTTGACGATCAGCTGCTCGATGAGGTTCTGCCGGAGGTGGATACGGTTTTCCATCTGGCCTGTCGCAATATCGTGATGTCCGCCTCGCACATGGATGATGATTTTCATGTCAATCTGTATGGCGGGTATAAGCTGCTGCACAAGGTTCTCGAGCATGCCCGTAATCTGCGGCGCCTGGTTTACACTTCCACAGCCTCCGTCTACGGCAATGCCCCGGTTCTGCCGACCCCGGAATCCTGGTATGATACGGCGCTTCCCTATTCGGCGAGCAAGCTGTCGATGGAGCATTATTGCCAGGTGTTTCATCGCATGTACGGCTTGCCGGTGACGGTGCTCCGTTTGTCCAATGTATACGGTCCTGGCCAGGTTACATCGAACCCGTATTGCGGCGTTGTCTCCAGGTTCTTCGAGGCGATCCGGCAGGGAGTGCCGATGACGATCTTCGGCGACGGCAAGCAGACGAGGGATTTCACCTTCATCGAGGATGCCCTGGATGCGATCACGCTGGCCGCGATCCATCCGGAAGCACCGGGGAAGGTGTTCAATGTCGGCACGGGCATCGAAACATCGGTGAACGAGCTGGCGGAGCTCATCGCGGCGGTCGGCGGGCAGCGGAATCATCCGAAGATTCATGTGGCGAAGCGCCCCATCGATGTCGTGCAGCGGCGCTGTCTGGATGCGTCGCACCTCAGGCGCACGCTCGGGTGGAAGGTGAAGGTCGATCTTGCGGAGGGCTTGCGCAGAACGTACGAATGGCTGCAAGAGGAGGGCAGGTCAGGTTGAGAATCTTTCACGGGAAGATCGAGATCGCAGGTCAGATGGGCATCATGTGCGGAGAGCTGACCAGGCGCGGCTATCATGCACGGGCCTACAACATCTTTCATTCCTATCTCGGCTATGAGGAGCATCTGGTCAATACGAACGAGGAAGAGATTGTGAGGATCCATGAGCAGCTCATGGATGAGTTTGATCTGTTTCATTTTCATTATGCCAGCAGCCTGCTTCCGGACTACAAGGACTTGCCGCTCCTGAGGGAGAGGGGCAAGAAGCTGATCATGCATCATTGGGGCAATGATGTCCGGTTCCACGACCAGGCGCGTCTCCATAACAAGTATGTCTACACCGGCGATTCGCCGCCCAATGAGGTGATCCATGAGCGTTTGAGCGCGATCACGCAGCATGTGAAGGAAGCGATCGTGCAGGATCGGGAGGTGGCGGCTTACGTGGAGCCCTATTACGAGAAGGTGCACATCCTGCCCATCGCGATCGATCTGGACAAGTTCGAGCCCATGCCGGAGGATCCCGAGACTCGCGCAGATGGCCGGAAGCTCCTCATTCTGCATGCTCCGACGAACCCGGAGTTCAAGGGGACGAAGCCGATCGAGGAAGCGGTGCGCAAGCTGCGGGGGAAGTACGATTTTGATTACAGGCGCATCGAGAAGATGAATCATGAAGAGGCGATTCGCCTGTACCGCGATGCCGACCTGATCATCGACCAGATCTTCTGCGGCTCCTACGGACTGCTGTGCGTGGAGGCGATGGCGCTGAGCAAGCCGGTGATCACGTATATCAGGGAAGATCTTGTCCCGACGTTCCCGCCCGAGCTGCCGGTCTGGAACGCCAACCCGGATACGATCGAGGAGAAGCTGGCGGAGCTTATCGAGCATGCGGAGCTGCGGCGCGAGCTTGGGCTGCGCGGTCGGGCATACGCCGAGAAACATCATGCGAAGGAAGTTGTTGTGGATCAGTTGCTGGAGATCTATCGTGGTCTGGACGGCTAGTTGAAGTCGAAGGTGCAAGCGGCAGTCTGAAGATTGGCTGCAACGAGAAGACGGATACTCTGGGACATGGGAGGGGTGTGCAAGGATGATCACGATCAGCCTGTGTATGATCGTCAAGAATGAAGAAGCGGTGCTGGCGCGCTGTCTGGATACCGTATATGATCTCGTCGATGAGATCAACATCGTCGATACCGGCTCGACGGACCGGACGGTCGAGATCGCCAGACGGTATACGGATCGGGTGTTTTTCTTCGAGTGGAACGGGAGATTCGCCGATGCACGCAACGAGTCCTTCAAATATGCGACGAAGGACTATATCCTGTACCTCGATGCGGATGACGTCATCCTCGAGGAAGACCGGAAGAAGCTGCGCGAGCTGAAGGAGACGCTCGATCCGAGCGTCGATTCGGTGTCGATGTTCTACGATGCCGGCACGGACGAGTACGGCAACGTGACGCTGCGCTATCGCCGCAACCGGCTCGTCAAGCGGTCCCGAAACTTCCGTTGGGAGGGGGACTGCCATCAATATCTGAATGTGTACGGCAAGATCATCAACGCTGACATCTCCATCACACACAAAAAAATCAGGCACTCCGTTGGCAGAAACCTGAGCATCTACAGGAACAGGATCGCTCGTGGCGACAAGTTCACGGCACGGGACTATTTCTACTATGGCAATGAGCTGCGCGAGAATCAGCTTTATGAGGAAGCGATCGAGAGCTACAGGAAAAATATAGAAATGAAGGAAGGCTGGGTGGAGGACAAGATCTTCGCCTGCATCAATATGTCGGACTGCTATCGCTTCCTGGGACAGGCAGACAAGGAGCTGGAGGCGCTGCTCATGAGCTTCCGCTTCGGCAAGCCCAAGCCGGAGGCGTTGTCGCGGATCGGGTATCATTTCTACCGCAAGAAGGATTATCGCACGGCCATCTACTGGTACAAGGCGGCAACGATGCACGAGCCGGACAGCAACCAGTGGAGCTTCAGCTATCCGGCGTATTATACGTGGTACCCGCATCTGCATCTCTGCGTCTGCTATTACCATCTCGGCGATTATCAGAAGGCTTACGAGCACAATGAGGAAGCGAGGAAATATCGGCCGCAGGATTCGCATGTGCTGCATAACAAGAAGCTGCTGGAGTCCAAACTTGGGCTGGCTGAAGCGTAAAAATGCGCGGGTTTCCTGAGTGATATGCCGGGACAAGTATGTTCGAGGCCTCATATGGTGTAGAAGGTTTCATGCTCAGCAGCATGAAACACTATGCAAAAAGGGGTGAAACGGTTGACGATCGACAATCGCATGGTCAACAGCAGTTTCGAGACGGGGCAGTTTGATCCGTGGGTGCCGTTCAATGCTACGATCACGACGGAACACAGCCATCTCGGATACTTCAGCGTGTTGATGCCAGGCGGTCCGGAGAACTCCTATATCTTTCAGATAGCGCCAGTGAGCCCGGGCGAGAACTTCGAGCTTATCGTTTCTCTGGCCAAGCGCGGTCCGGGGGAAAGTCCTGCTGTCAGCCTGAGCGTTGAATATTACGATGCTGCATTCAATTTCATCGAATATCAGCTCATTCGCGTGATCGATGACGGCAGGCTTCCGAGCGTGGAGACGGACGACTGGACGGAGTTCTACGCGACGACAGGTCCTGCGCCGGCGAATGCGGCGTTTGTCTTCGTGCTGGTGAACAAACTGCCTCGGCCGGTCAGCGCTGATGTGCTGGTCGACGACGTGTCGCTGTTGGCCTCCTCTGATTCAGGCGGAGTTGGTCCGACGGGTCCGACAGGCCCGACGGGCGCTACAGGCGCAACGGGTGCCACAGGTGCAACGGGTCCGACGGGTGCTACAGGTGCAACAGGTGTGACAGGTGCGACAGGCGCAACGGGCGCTACGGGTCCGACGGGTGCGACGGGCGCAACGGGAGCCACAGGTGCAACGGGCGCCACAGGTGCAACAGGTGCAACGGGTGCAACAGGTCCGACAGGTCCGACGGGAGCAACGGGCGCTACAGGTGCAACTGGCGCAACGGGTGCGACTGGTGCTACGGGCGCTACAGGTGCAACAGGCGCAACGGGTGCGACAGGTCCGACAGGTCCGACAGGTCCGACGGGCGCAACAGGCGCAACGGGTGCAACGGGTGCGACAGGTCCGACAGGTCCGACGGGCGCAACAGGCGCAACGGGTGCAACGGGTGCGACAGGTCCGACGGGCGCAACAGGTGCAACGGGTGCGACAGGAGCAACGGGCGCTACAGGCGCAACGGGTGCCACAGGTGCAACGGGTCCGACGGGTGCTACAGGTGCAACAGGTGTGACAGGTGCGACAGGTGCAACGGGCGCGACCGGTCCGACAGGCGCAACGGGTGCGACGGGTGCAACAGGCGCAACGGGTGCGACAGGTCCGACGGGTGCGACGGGCGCGACGGGTGCAACAGGCGCGACGGGTGCGACCGGTCCGACAGGCGCGACGGGTGCGACAGGTCCGACAGGCGCGACAGGCGCGACGGGTGCGACAGGTCCGACAGGTCCGACAGGCGCAACGGGCGCAACTGGTCCGACAGGCGCAACGGGCGCGACCGGTCCGACAGGCGCAACGGGTGCGACGGGTGCAACAGGCGCAACGGGTGCGACAGGTCCGACGGGTGCGACGGGCGCGACGGGTGCAACCGGTCCGACAGGTGCAACAGGCGCGACGGGAGCGACGGGCGCAACGGGAGCGACAGGTCCGACAGGCGCGACAGGTGCAACGGGTGCGACAGGCCCGACAGGTCCGACGGGAGCGACGGGTGCAACAGGCGCAACGGGTGCAACCGGTCCGACAGGTCCTACGGGAGCGACGGGCGCAACGGGAGCGACAGGTCCGACAGGCGCGACAGGTGCAACGGGTGCGACAGGCCCGACAGGTCCGACGGGAGCGACGGGTGCAACAGGCGCAACGGGAGCGACAGGTCCGACGGGAGCGACGGGTGCAACAGGCGCGACGGGTGCGACAGGCCCGACAGGTCCGACGGGCGCGACAGGTCCGACAGGCGCAACTGGTCCGACAGGCGCGACGGGCGCAACGGGTGCAACCGGTCCGACAGGTCCTACGGGAGCGACGGGCGCAACGGGCGCGACAGGTCCGACAGGTCCGACGGGAGCGACGGGTGCCACAGGTGCCACAGGCGCAACGGGAGCGACGGGTGCAACAGGCGCAACTGGTCCGACGGGTGTTTCCTTTACCGAGACATCTGGATTTGCGGCGAACACTTCGGGAGATCTTATATCGGTAGTTCTGGGAGGTACTCCTGTTCCGTTGCCTGACGCCCAGAACCTGGTCGGTATTACCGTTAATGGTACCAACACAGTGTTCACCGTGACTGAGGCAGGACGCTACTATATCAGCTTCACGGTCAACGTGACGGTAGCAATTGCGGTCGGCGCGCGTGTTACGATCAATGGTACGCCAGTTGATGAATTGACTCGGGCTCCTTTGCTCTCCACATCGTTCAACGGTGAGGCGATCGTGACATTGGCCGCTAACGACCAACTTACTCTGGAACTGTTCGGTGTGCTCGCAGATACCGTGCTGCAAGACGGTCTTGGTGCAGGTCTGACGATCATCCGCCTGGATGACTGACGGATCAACCTGGTCATGCCAGTCTGAGACAGACAGCTCATCAGACGGCAGGTTGCCAATCTCGCAACAATGGCCTCTCACCAGCCATGCTGGTATGAGAGGCCTTCTTCTTGCCGCATATGAATGAGGCCGACCGAGAGCATGTATGCTCCAGATCGACCTGTCTTCGTCTCCTTAATTTAATTAATATGGTATGCCCGGATAGTCCACCCGCTGATACAGCCCTTTGATGAACGTGTACAGCCTGATATATTCGACGAACCGCTCGCGATACACCTCTTCGAGGGTATGATTCGGCAACTGATAAACCAGGAATGAGCTGTTCATGTAATCATTGTGCTCGGGTAGCCCGAGATTGAAATAATCGAGATGGTGGGTATCGTTGTACAGCAAACCCTTGCCAAAGTTGATCTGCATGCCGGTGTTGTAGTATTTGGCGAAGTTGCTTGCATTGTTGATCCAGATATGGTCGTATTCGTTGTTGCCGTAGTAATTGCTGTTGACCGCGCAGAGATCGAAGCCATAGCTTCTCCAGTCCACCGCGCCGGCAGATCCGTAGTTGGGCAGCCACATGCTCAGGCAATGGCGTCTGTGGATGAGAGCATTCACCCGGCGCACCAACTCCGCATCGTTGGTGTCGATCGCCTCCCTCTGCCAGACGAAGCCGCGAAGAGCAAGCCGGTCATGCAGGTGATTCTCCTTCTGCCAGCGCTTCAGGAACAGATCCAGCCACCATCTGATCGCCCTGATGCGGTCAGATGTCTTCGTAAAGTCCAGATCATCGTCCCTTACTTCGCCGAAGTCCGTTTGGGAAGCGTGGGGATACGGAATCGTCACCCACAGGTCCAGCTTGCGGCCTTCGCCGATCGCATCGTACAGCGCGTTCAAATTCGCATTTCTTGCAAACAGGATGTCGACCCACATCGACCAGTCTTTCTTGCTGGATGGCTTGCCGAAGCCGACGAACATCGGATGGATGAACGACTGCTCACGCGTCTTGATGACATTGAAGATAAATCCGCCAAACATCCGATCAATCGGCTTATCCTCCAGAATATATGAAACGTAGTATTGCAACTGCTCCTTGCTCCACAGGAGAGTGCTCCCCTCTCTCATCTCCCCGCAGTTGATCACGCACAGATGGTTCTGCACGTCGTATGTGTCCGGCGCCAAATATCCGTTCTCAGATATTTTGAACATGCGTGAATTCACTCCTTATGCATAAATCCATCCTCCAACCTGACTCTATATCTTATGAACAACCACAGACAAATGCGCCAGGGTAAGAGTCTATTTCTGTCAAGCATACAGTCAAGCTTGTCGCCGCCAGCATACTACTTATACAGAGCATGACTTGCAGGTTCTTCAGGATCATGACAGATCGATCTATCAGGAAGTGCTGGTGGAGGGAGGGAGATAGATTGAGTGAGCCTAAGAGCAGGATAGGAGCCAATGTCAGACTGGGTGAAGGCGTGGTGATCGAGCCGGGCGTCGTCATTGGTGATGACGTGACCATTGGTCATTATTGTGTGATCAAGAGCGGCACCGTGATCGGCCGCGGCGTCAGCATCGGCGATCTGGTCGTACTCGGGAAGCGTCCGTCCACGAACAGCAAGATGGCGCTGAAGCCAACGCAGGAACTCGATCCACTGAGGATCGGCAACCAGGTGAAGATCGGCAGCCATGTCGTCATCTACCGGGGCGTCTCGATCGCGGATGACGTGCTCATCGGTGATCTGGCGAGCATCAGGGAACGAGTCACGATCGGCGAGAGCAGCATCGTCGGGAGGAATGTGACCGTCGAGCCCAAAACGTCGATCGGCCGCAGAGTGACCATCCAGACATCCAGTTACATCACCAGCGACATGATCATCGAGGATGAGGTGTTTATCGGGCCGTGCTGCTCCTCATCCAATGACAAATATATGGGCAGAGGCAATTACAGGCATCAGGGGCCGATCATCCGCAGAAGGGCCAGGATCGGCAACAATGCCACGCTGCTACCGGGCATCGTGATCGGGGAAGAATCGGTGGTTGGCGCAGGTTCTGTTGTGACGAAGGATGTCCCGGATCGGGAAACCGTTGTGGGCAATCCCGCCAAACCTATTGTGACCAAAAAGGAAAGAAGGAGTTGACAGCTCAGATGAAAGTTCTTCATTTGCCCATCGAGATTGCGGGCCAGATCGGTGTGTTCTGCAGTGCCTTGAGAAGGAACGGGACGTTTGCCAGCGGGTTCAACTTTTTTTCGACTTATCTGGGTTACAAGGACTACCTGACCAATGCGGACAGCTTCGAGATGGCGCGCATGTTTGACGCTGCCAGCGAAACATTCGACCTGTTCCACTATCATTACGGACTGTCCATCCTGCCCAATCATCGTGACATCAAGATCCTTAGATCGCTTGGCAAGCCGATCGTCATGCATCATTGGGGCAATGACGTGCGCACGCGAGAGATGGCGACGCTGAATAATCGCTTCGTCTATACCGAGGACTGTCCCGATGCGGACCAGGTGCACCGCACCCTGACGACACTGAAGGACTACATCACCGATGCGATCGTTCAGGACTATGAGGTGTATCCTTATGTGGCTCCCTACTACAAGAGAGTCCATGTGATCCCGATCGCCATCAACATGAGGCTCTTCAAGCCCTATTATCCGGATACGGATGTGCGGAGGCCGGTCATTCTGCATGCGCCGACCAATCAGGATTTCAAGGGAACGCAGTACATCGAACAGGCGATCGAGAGGCTGAAGACGGAACGGAACTTTCATTATATACGGGTGGAAAAAATGGAGCATCAAAAGGCCATCGCCCTCTACAAAAAAGCGGACATCATCGTCGACCAGATCCTGTGCGGCTCTTACGGCTTGCTCAGTGTCGAGGGAATGGCGTACGGCAAGCCGGTGGTGGCGTATATCCGCGAGGACCTGGCTGCGCGGGAGGATGCGCCGCCGATTCATAACGCGAATCCGGAGACGATCTACGACGTGCTGAAGTTCCTGATCGACCATCCGGAGGTCCGTTACCGCAGCGGAGTAGCCGGACGTGAGTATGTGAAGCGCGTCCATGACAGCAACGTGGTGATCGGGAAGATCATGGATGTATATCAACTGGCGATGAATGAAGCGTGACTGGAGAAGGCGGAAACCTTCGGGTGGCGAGCCTTCAACCAGGTAAACGAGCAGGTGATAGGGTTAACAGATCGGTGACAGATTCCCATTCTTGAGCGAATGGGACAGGTGGCGAGTCGGGCTGACCTTTTCTCTAATACACTACTGTAGTTCGAGTGAAGAATTGAGGAGGTTATAGACAGATGATGAATCAAGGGTCGCCCGCTTCTCACAGCGAGGCGCCGCGAAGCGCAGCGGTCATCGGTCTGGGTTATGTTGGTCTCCCGCTCGCACTTTTGCTGGTCGAGAAAGGTTTTGTCGTATATGGCATCGACGTGGATGAGCGCAAGGTGAATCGACTGATCAGCCGATCCAGTTATCTGCCTGATGTGCGGGACGATCAGATCGCAGCGGCAATGGACAGCGGACGCTTCCACCCTGGTACAGAGATGGCCAAGGCAGGCGAGGGCGATGCTGTGATCATATGCGTGCCGACCCCGCTAACCTCGTACCATACACCTGATCTCAGCTATTTGCAGAGCGCCGCCCGATCCGTCGGGGAACATCTGCGTCAAGGACAGACCATTATCCTGGAAAGCTCGACCTACCCGGGAACCACGAGGGAAGTGCTCGTTCCGATGCTTGAGCAGACGAGCGGGCTGAGGGCGGGCAAGGACTTTCATGTCGGCTATTCTCCCGAACGCATCGACCCTGGCAATTCCCGATATACCGTGGAACAGATCCCCAAGCTGGTCAGCGGCCTGACGGTGGGATGCGCAGAACGGGTGGAGGAGATATACAGCCGGGTATTCCAGCGCATCGTCCTCGTATCGAGGCTGGAGATCGCAGAGATGGCGAAGATCGTGGAGAACAGTCATCGTCTCGTGAACATCAGCTTCGTCAATGAGCTTGCCTGGATCTGCGAGAAGATGGATATCGATGTATGGGAAGTGATCGATGCGGCAGCCACCAAGCCGTTTGGCTTCACCGCCTATTATCCGGGTCCGGGGATTGGCGGCCATTGCATTCCCGTTGATCCGCTGTACCTGCAATGGAAGGCGAAAGCATATGGTGCGGAGAGCCGGTTTATCGCACTGTCCGACCAGCTTAATCGCTCCATCCCGCAGCTTGTGGCAGACAAGGTGTTCGAACTGCTGCGTGCCTCCGGTGAGAAGGGGCAGGCTGGCGAGACCGCTCGTCAGCCGTTGATCGTGATCTACGGGGTCGCCTACAAGAAAGACGTCAATGACGTCCGCGAGGCTCCCGCCCTGGAACTGATCGAGATCCTGACGAGCAGGGGCGCGGCGGTTGTGTACCATGATCCTTATGTGGATCGGATCGAGGTATCAGGCCATCGGTTCAGCAGTGTGGAGTTGACGGACGACCTGCTGCAAGCCGCCGACTGTGTGATCATCCTGACGGATCATACGGGCATCCCGGCGGAGCGCATCGTCCGGAATGCCAGACTGGTGGTCGATACCCGGAATGCAACGGCCGGAGTGAGCGACTCAGCTGGACACGTATATCGGCTCGGCAGTGGGATGAAGGGATGGAAGGGTTCGAAGGGATGGAAGGGTGTGGCCCCATGATCCGAGGCCTGGCACGATCCGACCCGGCAGGAGGTTCCTGACCGGGTCGGTATTTTTGTCCTGGTATTGGGCTTGATCTTGCAGCGAGCGTGCATAATGGAAGGGGTACCTGCATAAGATACATATAGTGTACAGGTCCTTGGCTTGGCGGACATGCGATGTGCATGCCGTTCAAGCGACAAGGCGGGGTTGCCATTTTTTACGTCTTGCTTCATGATCGCGAGATGTGGTACATTATTGTCTGTTGCCGCTGCGGCGGACAAACAAAATTGCAAGTGAAACGGACGTGCTGCCTGAATGGTGAAACCTTCGGAGCGGCGGCTGCTGAAGCGGCGAGGTTCCGGTTGTTATAAAAAACCACTTGCAATCGCCTGTCGAAATGTGTTATATTAAACAGGCTGTCCCGTGAGGCTGACGCAAGTCGAGCGCGAATGGCGGCGACGATGAACTTGTTCTTTGAAAACTGCAGAACGAACGAATGAAACGTCCTGATGAGCGAGACATGGCTGGCCGATCGGGCTGGCGCATCTTGCTCGCGTCAATGACTGAACAATGAATGAGCTTCAATCAGCTCA
>Ga0207747_1000234_pt1 | contig 71097 bp, 65 predicted proteins | sample HigsolmetaGSP11D_FD_184839 | JGI IMG/M metagenome (GOLD analysis project Ga0207747, IMG submission 184839) | High solid enriched microbial communities from the Joint BioEnergy Institute, USA - SP1-1-D (SPAdes) | ecosystem: Engineered > Bioreactor > SSF (Solid state fermentation) > Aerobic >...
CGCCACCCGGCCGATGCCGGGGCGCTGGAGGCCGAGCACCGGCCCGACACCGACGAAATCGCCGACCCGTGGCGCGACCCCTCGGCCCCGGCCCGGCTCGGCACCCCCGCGGTGGCCCCGACGCCGCCGGCGGCGGCCGCCGACGCCCCGGTCGGCAAGCTCGGCGTGCGCGACGTGCTGTTCGGCGGCCGGGTGTCCTACGTCGCGCTGACCGTGCTGGTGCTCACCGCGCTGGTCATCGGGGCGGTCGGCGGCTGGGTGGGGCGCAAGACCGCCGAGGTCGTCGAGGCCTTCACCACCTCCAAGGTGACGCTGGAGACCAGCAACGCCGGGGATCTGCCGGAGGGCCGGTTCGCCGAGGTCGCGGCCGCGGTGGCCGACTCGGTGGTGACCATCGAGGCGACCAGCGAGTCGGAGGGCTCCCAGGGCTCGGGGGTGGTCATCGACGGGCAGGGCTACATCGTCACCAACAACCACGTGATCTCCGAGGCCGCCGCCAACCCGAGCAAGTTCACCCTCAAGGTGGTGTTCAACGACGGCAAGGAGGTGAAGGCCAACCTCGTCGGCCGCGATCCCAAGACCGACCTGGCGGTGCTGAAGGTCGACAACGTCGACAACCTCACCGTCGCCCGGCTCGGGGACTCCGACAAGCTCGTCGTGGGCGAGGAGGTGATCGCCGCCGGCGCCCCGCTGGGGCTGCGCAGCACGGTCACCCACGGCATCATCAGCGCGCTGCACCGGCCGGTGCCGCTGTCCGGTGACGGCACCGACACCAACACCGTGATCGACGGCGTGCAGACCGACGCCTCGATCAACCACGGCAACTCCGGCGGTCCGCTGATCAACATGAACGCCGAGGTGATCGGCATCAACACCGCCGGCAAGTCGCTGTCGGACAGCGCCAGCGGCCTGGGCTTCGCGATCCCGGTCAACGAGGTCAAGACCGTGGTCGAGACGCTGATCCGGGACGGCAAGATCGCCCACCCGACGCTGGGCCTGACCGCCCGGTCGGTGAGCAACGACGTCGCCTCCGGCGCGCAGGTCGCCGACGTCAAGGCGGGCAGCCCCGCCGAACAGGCCGGGATCCTGGAGAACGACGTGGTGATCAAGGTCGGGGACCGCAAGGTCGCCGACGCCGACGAGTTCGTCGTCGCGGTGCGTCAGCTCAAGATCGGTGAGCCCGCGCCCATCGAGGTGATGCGGGAGGGCCGCCCGGTGACGCTGACCGTGACCCCGGTCGCCGACAACGCCGCGTAGCCATGTTCAACAACGTCGGCTGGGGCGAGATGCTGATCCTGGTGATCGCCGGGTTGGTGATCCTGGGACCGGAGCGGCTGCCCGGTGCGATGCGCTGGACCGCGAACGCGGTGCGCCAGGCACGCGACTACGTCAGCGGGGCGACCAACCAGCTGCGCCGCGATCTGGGCCCGGAGTTCGACGAGTTGCGCGAGCCGCTGTCGGAGCTGCAGAAGCTGCGCGGGATGACACCGCGGGCGGCGATCACCAAGCATCTGCTCGACGGCGACGACTCGATCTTCACCGGCAACTTCGACACCCCCGACCCGCGCACCCCGACACCCCAGACCCAGGCGGCCCAGAACCCGGCAGCCCAGAACCCGGCAGCCCGGTATCCCGCGGAGCCGGCCGAGCCGGGACCGGAGCGCCGGACGGCGACGCCGTTCGACCCGGACGCGACCTGATCCGGCGGGCCCGGCTCAGCGGCGGGTGGTATCCAGTCCCAGCGACATCCCGGCCAGGCCGCGTTTGCGGGTCGCCAGCCCGTCGGCGATGCGGATCAGCTCCCGGGCGGCCGGGGAGTCCGGCTGCGACAGCACCAGCGGCACCCCGGTGTCGCCGGCCGCGGCCAGCGCCGGGTCGATGGGCACCTGGCCCAGCAACGGCACGTCCGCGCCGACCGCGCGGGTCAGCCGCTCGGCGACCTGCTTGCCGCCGCCCTCGCCGAACAGGTTCATCACCGTGCCGTCCGGCAGCTGCAGGCCGGCCATGTTCTCCACCACGCCGACGATGCGCTGGCGGGTCTGCAGCGCGATGGCGCCGGCCCGCTCGGCCACCTCGGCCGCGGCGGCCTGCGGGGTGGTGACGACCAGGATCTCGGCGTTGGGCAGCAGCTGTGCCACCGAGATGGCGATGTCGCCGGTGCCGGGCGGCAGGTCGAGCAGCAGCACGTCCAGGTCGCCCCAGTAGACGTCGGACAGGAACTGCTGCAGCGCCCGGTGCAGCATCGGGCCGCGCCACACCACCGGGGTGTTGCCCTGGGTGAACATCGCGATCGAGATCACCCGCACGTCGTGCGCCACCGGCGGCACGATCATCGAGTCCACCTGCACCGGCCGGTCGGTCACCCCGAGCATGCGGGGCACCGAGTGCCCGTAGATGTCGGCGTCGAGCACACCCACCGACAGTCCCCGGGCGGCCAGCGCGGCGGCCAGGTTCACCGTGACGCTGGACTTGCCCACGCCGCCCTTGCCGGAGGCGACGGCGTACACCCGGGTCAGCGAATTGGGCTGGGCGAACGGGATGACCGGCTCGCGGGCGTCACCACGCAGCAGCTTGCGCAGTTCGGCGCGCTGTTCGTCGTTCATCACGTCCAGGCTGACCCGCACCGCGCCGGTGCCCGGCACGTCGGCCACCGCCGCCTGCACCTTCTCGGTGATCTCGGCTTTCTTCGGGCAGCCCTCGGTGGTGAGGTACACCTCGACGTGCACCGCGCCGTCGGGCTCGACCGTGACGTTCTTGACCATGCCCAGCTCGGTGATGGGCCGCCGCAGCTCGGGGTCGATCACCTTGCCGAGCGCGGAGCGCACCGCTGCCTGCAGGTCCGGAGGTGTTTGAGACATCACCCGCGAGTGTAGGCCGACCCGCGAGCGCGCCCGCGTGCGGTCAGCCCACCGGGCCCGGGGCCGGGCCGGGGGCCGGCGGCAGCACCGGACCGGGGGCGGGGACCGGACCGGGGGCCGGCCCCGGGGCGGGGCCGGGGGCGGGCCCCTCCGCCGGCACCGGCCCGGGCAGCGGCCCGGGGGCGACGGCCGGCGGGGCGATCGTCGCCGCCTCGAGCGGCTGCGGTGCCGGTGGGAACGGGGCCGGCGGGGCGAACGGGTTGGCCGGGGGCCCCGGATTCGGCGGCGCCTGGTCGGTGAGGCAGAACACCACGCACTGCGGCTGCGGCGGCTGCATCCACGGCGGCACCCACGGGGCGGGCGGCTGTTCGGGCGGCGGCGCCACCGCGGCCGGGTCCAACGCCGAGGCCGGGCCGGGCAGCGGCCCGAGCTGCTGGCCGGGAGCGAACCCGGGCACCGGGCCGGGCAGCCGGGTCGACACCTGGGCGGCGGCGTCGGTCGCGGTCAGCAGGGCCAGCGGATCGGTCAGCACCGGCAGGTCGTCGACGCCGCCGAGCGTCGCGCCGGTGGTCGGCATCGGCCCGTTGATCGGCGGCAGGTCCACCGGCACCACACCGGTGGCGTAGGCCGCGGCCCAGGCCAGCACGTTGTGGGCGTAGGCCACCGAGTTGTTGTAGCGCAGCAGCGCGGTCATCACCTGCTGGCGGTCGCGCAGGTTGAGCCCGCCGCTGCACAGGTAGCGGGCGGCCGCGAGCGCCGAGTCGTAGAGGTTCTGCACGTCGGCCCGGCCGTCGCCGTCGCCGTCGGCGGCATAGCGCGCCCAGGTGCCGGGCAGGAACTGCATCGGCCCCATGGCCCGGGCGTAGGTCACCCCGTTGGGGGTGCGGCTGGCGACGATCACCTCGTTGCCGGGCAGCGAACCGTCGAGCGCCGGGCCGTAGATGGGGCGCACCGCGGTGCCGCGGGCGTCAGTGGCGCCGCCGTTGGCGTGTCCGGACTCGATGCGGCCGATGCCGGCCAGCAGGTTCCAGCTCACCCCGCAGTCGGGGTTGCTGGCGGCCATCACCCGTTCGGCGTTGCGGTAGGCGCGCAGCGCCACCGGCGGGATGCCCAGCGCGCCGCCGGCGTTGACCACCGCCGGGGACGGCGGCGGCGCGGCGGCGGCGGGGGACTCGGCGATGTGGAACGCCGCCGGCGGTTTGCGGACCGCGACCACGGTGGGCCCGGACCGGTCGACCGGTTCGGGGGCGACGGCGGCCAGCGGGGTGACCGCCGCGTCGGAGGTGCGGTGGTGGGCGGCCGGGGATCCGCCGACCGCGCCCGCCAGCACCAGCGGGGTGATGACGGCCACGGCACCGAAGGCAGGTGCGCCGACGACTCGTTGCACTCGCCGCTTCGCCGCGCCGAGGGCGGCCGTTCCAGCTCTGCGCACTCAACCGTCCTAAGCCGTTAGTCACACACTGTGAACCAAGTCACCATACCGGGTCCGGGCGCCGGTGTTGGCGCGGGTTCGCCGATATGCTCGGACCGGGTCCGCCGGGAGCGTGGTCAGCCGCGCTCTCGGCCGTCGGGCCGTTCCCCGGGTCCCCGGTCGCGCTCCCGGCGCAGCTCGAGCACCAGTTCGCGCAGGTCCTCCAGTTCCCGGCGCAGATAGTCGCGGGTGGCGACCTCGCCGATGGCCAGCCGCAGCGCGGCCAGTTCGCGGGCCAGGTACTCGGTGTCGGCCTTGGTCTGCTCGGCGCGGCGCCGGTCCTCCTCCAGGGCCACCCGGTCGCGGTTCTCCTGCCGGTTCTGGGCCAGCAGGATCAGCGGGGCGGCGTAGGCGGCCTGGGTGGAGAACGCCAGGTTCAGCAGGATGAACGGGTAGGGATCCCACTGCCAGGCGAACGCGCCGAGGTTCAGCGCGATCCAGGCGACCACGACGATGGTCTGGATGGCCAGGTAGCGGCCGGTGCCCAGGAACCGGGCGATCGACTCGGAGAACTTGCCGACCGCCTCGACATCGAGCCGCGGCGCGAACCGGCGCCGCGACACCCGCGGGGTGTCCAGCCGCTGCCGCGCCGAGTACTCGGTCACGCCCCGCCCTCGCTTCCGGCGAGCTCGGGCTCCTCCTGCTCGCGCCAGTCGTGCGGCAGCAGGTGGTCGAGCACGTCGTCGACGGTGACCGCGCCGAGCAGGTGGTTCTCCTCGTCCACCACCGGCGCGCACACCAGGTTGTAGGCGGCGAAGTAGCGGGTCATCGCCGGCAGCGGCATGTCCGGCGCCATGGTCGGCAGGTCCGCGTCGACGATGCCGCTGACCAGCGTTGCCGGCGGCTCCCGCAACAGCCGCTGCAGGTGCACGCAGCCCAGGTACTGGCCGGTCGGGGTGGCCGTGGGCGGGCGGGTGACGAACACCAGCGACGCCAGCGCCGGGGTCAGGTCCGGGTCGCGCACCCGGGCCAGCGCCTCGGCGACGGTGGTGGCCGGGGTGAGCACCACCGGCTCGGAGGTCATCAGGCCGCCGGCGGTGTCGGGGGAGTGCGACAGCAGGCGGCGGACGTCCTCGGAGTCCTCCGGGTCCATCCGCCGCAGCAGCGCCTCGGCCTGGGTGTTGCTCAGCACGCCGAGCAGGTCGGCGGCGTCGTCGGGGTCCATCGCGCCGAGCACGTCGGCGGCCCGTTCGGCGTCGAGGTGCAGCAGCAGGTCGGTCTGGTCGCCCTCGGGCAGCTCCTGGATGATGTCGGCCAGCCGTTCGTCGTCGAGCGCCTTGACCACCTCGTAGCGGCGTTTGGCCGGCAGTTCGCGCAGCGCGTCGGCCACCTCCACCGGCCGCTGCCCCTCGAACTGGGCCAGCAGGTGGGCCACGCCCTGGCCGGGCAGCGCCAGCGCGGACGGGGTGAGGCCGATGACGTTGTGCCAGTCCACCACGTGCACGGTGGTGCGCCGGCCCAACCGGCGGTGGCTGCGCACCGCCACCTTGCCGACCACCCAGTCCCGCGACCGGGTCTGCTCGATGCCCAGGTCGGTCACCACCACGTCGACCCCGGCCAGTTCGGGCAGCTCCGGGTCGCGCACCTGCACCCGGGTGTCGAGCACCTGGCCGAGCACCAGCACCTCGCCGGGCCGCTGGGCGAACCGGCGCAGCGACACGTTGGCGGTGTTGAGCGTGACCGCGCTCGGCTCGATCGCGGTCACCCGCAGGATCGGGACGAAAATCCTTCGCCGGGTGAGCAATTCGACGACAAGGCCGAGCACCCGGGGTTGCTGGCGGACGATGCTGATGCTGATCACCACATCGCGCACGCGGCCGATGGACTCGCCGTCCGGGCCGAGCACGACCATGCCCGCCAGGCGGGCCGCGTAGACCCTGGTGACCGCCGCCATGTCTCAAAGAGTAGAGAGTGTAGGCGTGGACAACGCGTACCGACCCCGAACTGTCGCAACCCGGTATCGGCCGCGCCGCACGTGCCTGTCGGTGCCCGGGAGCAGCGACAAGATGATCGCCAAGGCCAAGGGCCTGCCGGCCGACCAGGTGTTCCTGGACCTCGAGGACGCGGTCGCCCCGGATGCCAAGGAACAGGCCCGGACTCGCGTCGCCGCGGCACTGGCCGAGGACGGCTGGGCCGGGCAGCTGCGCGGGGTGCGGGTCAACGACTGGACCACGCCGTGGACCCACGCCGACGTCATCGAGGTGGTGTCGGCCGCCGGGGCACAGCTGGACGTGATCGTGCTGCCCAAGGTCACCGACATCGCCCACATCCACGCGCTGGACCTGCTGCTGACCCAGCTGGAGACCAAGCTCGGGCTGGAGGTGGGCCGGATCGGCATCGACGCGCAGATCGAGGACGCGCGCGGGCTGCTCAACGTCAACGCCATCGCCGCGCACCCGCGGGTGCACGCGCTGGTGCTGGGCCCGGGCGACATGGCGGCCAGCCTGAACATGCGCACCCTGGAGGTCGGCGGCCAGCCGGAGGGCTACGACCTCGGCGATGCCCACCACCACACCCTGATGACCATCCTGGTCGCCGCCCGCGCGCACGGGGTGGCCGCGATCGACGGCCCGTACGTGCGGGTACGCGACGTCGAGGGGTTCCGCCGGTCGGCGGGCCGGGTGGCCGCGCTCGGCTACGACGGCAAGTGGGTGCTGCACCCGGACCAGATCGCGGCGGGCAACGAGATCTTCAGCCCGCGCCAGGAGGACTACGACCGCGCCGAACTGATCCTGGAGGCCTACGAGTGGCACACCTCGGCCGCCGGCGGCGCCCGCGGGGCGGTCATGCTCGGCGACGAGATGATCGACGAGGCCAGCCGCAAGATGGCGCTGGTGATCGCCGCCAAGGGCCGCGCCGCGGGGATGCGGCGCACCGGCGAGCGGTTCCACCCGCCGAGCTAGCCCGACGCCGCTAGGTGGTGTTCATCCCGGCCGCGCCGACGAGCACCAGGAGCGCGACGGCCGCCAGCAGCCCCACCCCGCCCAGGACGATGCCCGCGACGGCGAGGCCGCGGCCGCCGCTGCCGTCGCGGCTGCTCTGGGTCAGACCGGTGATGCCCAACACGAGGCCGCTGAGGCTCAGCAGCGGGCCGACCACCCACCCGAGGAAACAACAGAACGCCATGACGCCGATGCCCAGCAGCGACGTCACCAGCGATGCCACCGCCAGCGCGTTGTTGGAGCCGGTGGTCGGCGCCGCGTGCGGCGGGTCCCCGTGGGGCACCTGGTAGGGCGGTGGCGGGTATCCCGCGCCGGCCGGATAGCCGACAGCCGGGTACTCGCCGCCCGGGTACTCGCTGCCCGGGTACTGGGGTGTCTGGTACGGGGGTGTCTGGTATTGGGGCGCCGGGAACTCCGGGTACTGCGGTGTGACGCCCGGCCAACTCGGGGCGTTCGGATACGCCGGCGGCGGGGGATACCCGGCCGGCGGCGGGAACGGCGCGCCGCCGTGCTCGGGGCCCGGAGTCTCGTCGGTGTTCCCGCCCGGATTTGTCATGCTTTCAACCTACCGGCACCAACGGATCGACAAGATCGTTGGAGAAGGTGACCGCACCGCGCGAACCCGGCGTCTGCAGAGGAGAATGTGAACCGATGACCAGCCCATTCCAGCCCGGACCGACTCCCGGACAACCCCCGGTCGGCCCCGCGGGCGGGCGGGGCGCCACGCCCGGACTGCCCACCCCGCCGCGTGGATGGCCGATCGGCTCCTATCCCACCTACGCCGAGGCGCAGCGGGCCGTCGACTACCTGTCCGACCAGAACTTCCCGGTGCAACAGGTCACCATCGTCGGGGTCGACCTCATGCAGGTCGAGCGCATCACCGGCCGGCTCACCTGGCCGAAGGTGCTCGGCGGCGGCGCCCTGTCGGGGGCCTGGCTGGGCCTGTTCATCGGCCTGATCCTGAGCTTCTTCAGCCCCAACCCGTGGGCGTCGCTGCTCACCGGCCTGGTCGCCGGTGTGTTCTTCGGGCTGATCACCTCCGCGGTGCCGTACGCGATGGCGCGGGGGACAAGGGATTTCAGCTCCACCATGCAGCTGGTGGCGGGCCGCTACGACGTACTGTGCGACCCGCAGAACGCCGAGCGGGGCCGGGATCTGCTGGCGCGCTTGAGCATCTGAGCCGGCAACCGGACGGGCACAGCGCAGGTCACAATTCGGCACCCGATTTCCCACCCCGTCGGGTGCCGGTGTTGCACTGCACACACGCTTGCCTCTACGGTTTGGCGCGCGGGAGCTTCCCGTCGATGCTGCCCGCCGGCGGCATCGGGTCGGCCGGCTTCGCCGGATTCGTGACGGGAGAAGGTGGTGCGCGCTCGGCGGCTGTGCGCGGCGGTGATCACCGCGCTGACGACGGCGTCGATGGTCTCGGCGTGTGGTTCCGGCGACGACGGGATCGTCATCAACTACTACACCCCGGCCAACGAGGAGGCCACGTTCACCGCGGTGGCCGAGCGGTGCAACGAACAGTTCGACGGCCGCTTCCGCATCCGGCAGCGCAACCTGCCCAAGGGCGCCGACGACCAGCGGCTGCAGCTGGCCCGGCGGCTCACCGGCAACGACCGCTCGCTGGACCTCATGGCGCTCGACGTGGTGTGGACCGCCGAGTTCGCCGAGGCCGGCTGGGCGCTGCCGCTCTCGGAGGACCCGGCCGGGCTGGCCGAGGCCGACGCGGTGGAGAACACGCTGCCCGGCCCGCTGGAGACCGCCAAGTGGAACGGCCGGCTCTACGCCGCGCCCATCACCACCAACACCCAACTGCTCTGGTACCGCGCCGATCTCGTGCCCGAGCCGCCGAAGACGTGGGACGAGATGGTGGAGGTCGCCACCCGGCTGTACCGGGAGGGCGGGCCGAGCTGGATCGCGGTGCAGGGCAAGCAGTACGAGGGCCTGGTGGTCTGGTTCAACACGCTGCTGGAGAGCGCCGGCGGCCGGGTGCTGTCCGAGGACGGCAAGCGGGTCACGCTGACCGACACCCCCGAGCACCGCGCCGCGACGGTCAAGGCGCTGCAGACCATCAAGGCGGTCGCCACCGCGCCCGGCGCCGACCCGTCGATCACCCAGACCGACGAGGGCACCGCGCGACTGGCGCTGGAGCAGGGCAAGGCCGCGCTCGAGGTGAACTGGCCGTTCGTGCTGCCGTCGATGCTGGAGAACGCGGTCAAGGGCGGGGTGCCGTTCCTGCCGCTCGACGAGGATCCGGCACTGGCCGGCAGCATCAACGACCTCGGCATGTTCTCGCCCACCGACGAGCAGTTCGACCGCGCCTACGGCGAGACGATGAAGGTGTTCGGCTTCGCCCACTATCCGGGGGTGAACCCGGACGAGCCGGCCCGGGTGACGCTGGGCGGGCTGAACGTCGCGGTGGCCAGCACCACCCGGCACAAGGCCGAGGCGTTCGAGGCGCTGCGCTGCCTGCGCAGCGTGGAGAACCAGAAGCTGACCTCCATCGAGGGCGGGCTGCCCGCGGTGCGCACCTCGGTCTACGACGACCCGGAATTCCAGAAGAAGTACCCGCAGTGGCAGATCATCCGGGACCAGCTGACCAACGCCGCGGTGCGCCCGGCCACCCCGGTGTACCAGGCGCTGTCGACCCGGATCTCGGCGACGCTGGCGCCGATCACCAAGATCGACCCGGAACGCACCGCCGACGAGCTCGCCGAGCAGGTGCAGAAGGCCATCGACGGTAAGGGGCTGATCCCGTGACCGCCACCGCGACCGCCGCCCCGGCCGGACCGGGGCGCACCGACGACACCCGCGCCCAGCGCCGGCTGGCCTACCTGCTCATCGCGCCGGCCGTGGTGCTCATGCTGGCGGTGACGGGTTATCCCATCCTGTACGCGGTCTGGCTCAGCCTGCAGCGCTACAACCTCGCCGAACCCGACGACGTCGAGTTCGTCGGGCTGGCCAACTACGTCACCGTGCTGTCCGACCGGTACTGGTGGACGGCGTTTCTGGTGACGCTGGGCATCACCGTGGTGTCGGTGGCCATCGAGTTCGTGCTCGGCCTGGCGCTGGCCCTGGTGATGCACCGCACCATCTTCGGCAAGGGGCTGGTGCGCACCGCCATCCTGATCCCGTACGGCATCGTCACCGTCGCGGCGTCCTACAGCTGGTACTACGCCTGGACGCCGGGCACCGGTTATCTGGCCAACCTGCTGCCCGACGGCACCGCGCCGCTGACCGAGCAGTTGCCGTCGCTGGCGGTGGTGGTGCTGGCCGAGGTGTGGAAGACCACCCCGTTCATGTCGCTGCTGTTGCTGGCCGGGCTGGCGCTGGTGCCGCAGGAGCTGCTCAACGCCGCCGCCGTCGACGGCGCCGGGCCGTGGCAGCGGCTGACCCGGGTGATCCTGCCGATGATCAAGCCGGCGATCCTGGTGGCGCTGCTGTTCCGCACCCTCGACGCGTTCCGCATCTTCGACAACATCTACGTGCTCACCGGCGGCGCCAACGACACCGGCTCGGTGTCGATCCTGGGCTACGACAACCTGTTCAAGGCGTTCAACCTCGGCCTGGGCTCGGCGATCAGCGTGCTGGTGTTCCTCAGCGTGGCCGTCATCGCCTTCATCTACATCAAGATCTTCGGCGCATCCGCGCCCGGTGCCGATCAGGAGGAACGCGTCAGGTGAGCACCGAACGGGTGACCCCGCGCCGGGCCGTCGGCTGGATCGTCGTCGACGTCCTGGTGCTGATCTACGCCTTGACCCCGGTGCTGTGGATCCTGAGTCTGTCGCTGAAGTCCACCGCAACGGTCAAGGACGGCAAGTTCATTCCCGAGGAGATCACCTTCGAGAACTACCGGGCGATCTTCTCGGGCAACGCGTTCAGTTCGGCGCTGATCAACTCCATCGGCGTCGGGCTGATCACCACCTTCATCGCGGTGGTCATCGGCGGCATGGCCGCCTACGCGATCGCGCGACTGGACTTCCCGGGCAAGCGACTGCTCATCGGGGTGGCGCTGCTGATCGCGATGTTCCCGCACATCTCGCTGGTGACACCGATCTTCAACATCGAGCGCCACATCGGGCTGTTCGACACCTGGCTGGGCCTGATCATCCCGTACATCACCTTCGCGCTGCCGCTGGCGATCTACACCCTCTCGGCGTTCTTCCGGGAGATCCCGTGGGATCTGGAGAAGGCGGCCAAGATGGACGGGGCCACCCCGCTGCAGGCCTTCACCAAGGTGATCGCGCCGCTGGCCGCGCCGGGCATCGTCACCGCGGCCATCCTGGTGTTCATCTTCGCCTGGAACGACCTGCTGCTCGCGCTGTCGCTGACGGCCACCGACCGGGCCATCACCGCCCCGGTCGCCATCGCCAACTTCACCGGCAGTTCGCAGTTCGAGGAACCGACGGGATCGATCGCCGCCGGCGCGATGGTGATTACGATCCCGATCATCGTCTTTGTGCTCATTTTCCAACGACGGATCGTCGCCGGGCTGACCTCCGGCGCGGTGAAGGGGTAGTCGATGGCCGAGATTGTGTTGGATCGGGTGACCAAGCGTTACCCCAACGGCGCCACGGCCGTGAAGGACCTGTCGCTGACCATCGCCGACGGCGAGTTCATCATCCTGGTCGGCCCGTCCGGCTGCGGAAAGTCGACGACCCTCAACATGATCGCCGGGCTGGAGGACATCACCTCCGGCGAGCTGCGCATCGACGGCGAACGGGTCAACGAGAAGGCGCCCAGGGACCGCGACATCGCGATGGTGTTCCAGTCCTACGCGCTCTACCCGCACATGACCGTGCGGCAGAACATCGCCTTCCCGCTCACCCTGGCCAAGGTCAAGAAGGACGAGATCGCCCGCAAGGTCGACGAGGTCGCGAAGATCCTCGACCTGACCGAGCTGCTGGACCGCCGCCCGGCCCAGCTGTCCGGCGGCCAGCGGCAGCGGGTGGCGATGGGGCGCGCAATCGTGCGCAACCCCAAGGCGTTTCTGATGGACGAGCCGCTGAGCAACCTCGACGCCAAGCTGCGCGTGCAGATGCGCACCGAGATCGCCCGGCTGCAGAACCGGCTCGGCACCACCGCCGTCTACGTCACCCACGACCAGACCGAGGCGATGACCCTCGGCGACCGGGTGGTGGTGCTGCTCGACGGCGAGGCCCAGCAGATCGCCACTCCCGACGAGCTCTACCACACCCCGGCGAACCTGTTCGTGGCCGGCTTCATCGGCTCGCCGGCGATGAACTTCTTCCCGGCCACCCTCACCGACGTGGGGGTGCGGCTGCCGTTCGGCGAGGCGCTGCTGCCCGCCGAGACGCTCGACGTGGTCAACCGGCATCCGTTGGCGCGCAACGTCATCGCCGGGCTGCGCCCGGAGCACATCGAGGACGCCGCGCTGATGGACACCTACGCCAAGCTGCGCGCGGTCACCTTCGACATCAAGGTGGACCTCGTCGAGTCGCTCGGCGCGGACAAGTACGTGCACTTCAAACTCGAGGGCGCCGGCGCGCATTCGGCCCAGCTGGCCCAGTTGGCCGCCGAAAGCGGGGTGGGCGAGAACGAGTTCGTCGCGCGGGTGTCCACCGACTCGCAGGCCCGCGCCGGCGAGCAGCTGCAGCTGGCCTTCGACCCGGCCCGCCTGGTGCTGTTCGACGGCGACACCGGCGCCAACCTCACCGTCCCGCCGCGCCGGTAGTGGCGACCGACGTCCTGCCCGTCGTCCGCGCCCATGTGCGCGAGCATTTCGCCCGCGCCGGCCTCGACGGCGAACCGGACTCGGCGAGCGTGACCTTCCTGGGTGCCGACCGCATCGAGATCCTGCGGTTCGGGCCCGGGCCGGACGGGGTGGTCCACTACGTGTCGCTGGGCTGTTCGGCCTATCCGATGCGCGACCCCGCGGCGTTCGTGTCCGACCCGGTGCACGGGCCGCGCGCCGAGGTCGTGGTCGCGTTGCGCGGGCCCACCCCGGCCGGGCTGGCCCGCTCCATCGCGGTGCTGGCCGCCGCCCCGGCCGTCGAGGGCCTGGTGCTGGTGCCCGACGCGCTGGTCGATCTCGGCCGGTCGCTGTGGAGCGGCGCGCCGTTCACCGCGTTCCTGCTCGGCACCGGCGACATCGCCGACGTGCCGCTGCCCGCGCCGCTCGAGCCGGTGCGGATCCTGTCGGCCACCCCGATCACCGCCACCGAGGCCGCCTGGGTGCGGCTCAAGGGCGCCGACGCCATGCGGGAGGCGTGGGCGGCCGACGGCGTGGACGTGCTCGATCCGGACCGGCCGGCCGCCGCGCCGAACTGAGCCGGCAAACCCCGCAATCGGGGAAGGGGCGCCGCGGCCGGAGCGCCGTCGAGTACCCTGGCGCCGTGTCGGAAAGTGCCACTGTTCCCTCCCCTGAGCAGTCGTCGCAGCCGCGGACCCCGCAGGTCAAGGTCGACGACGCCGAGATCTTCGCCCATCACGAGGGCGGCAAGCTCTCGGTCCAACTGAAGTCGCCGCTGGACACCCAGCGGGCCCTGTCGATCGCCTACACCCCCGGGGTAGCGCAGGTCAGCCGCGCCATCGCGACCGACCACACGCTGGCCGCGAAGTACACCTGGGCGCACCGCCTGGTCGCCGTGGTCAGCGACGGCAGCGCGGTGCTCGGCCTCGGTGACATCGGCGCGGCCGCGTCGCTGCCGGTGATGGAGGGCAAGGCGGCGCTGTTCAAGGCCTTCGCCGGGCTGGACTCCATCCCGATCGTGCTGGACACCAAGGATCCGGACGAGATCGTCGAGACCCTGGTGCGGCTGCGCCCGACCTTCGGCGCGGTCAACCTGGAGGACATCTCCGCGCCCCGCTGCTTCGAGATCGAGCGGCGGGTGATCGAGGCGCTGGACTGCCCGGTCATGCACGACGACCAGCACGGCACCGCGATCGTCGTGCTGGCCGCGCTGCTCGGGGCGGCCAAGGTGCTCGACCGCGACATCCCGTCGCTGAAGGTGGTGGTGTCCGGCGCCGGCGCGGCGGGCGTGGCCTGCACGAACATCCTGCTGGCCAAGGGCGTGCGCGACATCGTGGTGCTCGACTCGCAGGGCATCGTGCACAGCGACCGGGAGAACCTCAACCCGGTCAAGGCCGACCTGGCCCGGCGCACCAACCCGCGCGGCCTGACCGGCGGGATGGCCGAGGCGCTGGCCGGCGCCGACGTCTTCCTCGGCGTGTCGGCCGGGTTGGTGCCCGAGGACCTCATCGCGACCATGGCGCCGGACTGCATCGTGTTCGCGCTGTCCAACCCGGACCCGGAGATCCACCCGGACGTCGCCCGCAAGTACGCGGCGGTGGTGGCCACCGGCCGCAGCGACTTCCCGAACCAGATCAACAACGTGCTGGCGTTCCCCGGCGTGTTCCGCGGGGCGCTGGACGCCGGGGCGCGGCGGATCACCGAGCGGATGAAGGTGGCCGCCGCCGAGGCGATCCACGGCGTGGTCGGCGACGACCTGGCCCGCGACCACATCGTGCCCAGCGCGCTGGACCCGCGGGTCGCGCCGGCGGTCGCGGCGGCGGTGGCGGCCGCGGTCGAACCCGAATGAGCCCCCGAACGACCCGATGACCCCACGCCGGCCGGTCCCGGCGCTGCTGGGGGCGCTCGCGGCGCTGGTGCTGCTCGCCGTCGGCTGCGCCGCCCCCGCGCCGCCGAGCCTGGTGGTCGGGGCCCGGCCCGGGCCCGACCACGCCCTGATCGCCCACCTGTACGCGGCGGCGCTGCGCTACCACGGCACCGCCGCCCGGGTGGAGACGGTCGACGACCCGCTGGCCGCGCTGGACTCCGGCGCGGTGCGGGTCGCCCCGGGGTTCACCGGACGGCTGCTCGCACAGCTGGATCCGGAGTCGCCGGCGCGGGCCGCCGAGCAGGTCTACCGCGAACTCGTCTCGGCGCTGCCGGAGGGCGTGGCGGCCGGCGACTACACCTCGTCGGCCGAGGACAAACCCGCGGTGGCGGTCACCGAGGCGACCGCCACGGCCTGGGGCGGTCGCGACCTGACCGCGCTGACCCGGCACTGCCGACAGCTGCGCGCCGGCACCGCCGGGGTGGCCGCACCGGCCGCGGTGGGCGTGTGCCGTCCCGGGCGTCCGCGTGAATTCCCGGATACGGCACGGCTTTTCGAGGCGCTGCGGGGCGGGGTGGTGAACGCGGCCTGGACCACCACCGCCGCGCCGGACACCCCGTCGGAGTTCGTCGTGCTCTCCGACCGCACCGCGCTGGTGCGGGCGGAGAACCTGGTGCCGCTGTACCGGCGCAACGAGCTCGACGAGCGGCAGGTGCTCGCGCTCAACGAGGTGGCCGGGGTGCTCGACACCGAGGCGCTGGCCGAGATGCGCCGCAAGGTGGCCGCCGGCGAGGACCCGGCCGCGGTGGCCGAGTCCTGGATCGCCGCCCACCCCCTGGGCCGGTAGCGCCCCGGCCGTTCTTCCGCGCGGGGAAGGGGCTCAGTGCACCTGGGGCAGCCGGCGCAGCACCGTGGTGAACAGCCGCTGGTAGCCGGACCCGGTGACCCGCACGATCAGGTCGAGCACCTTGGCGTCGGTGCCGACGAGCACCCGTGCCTTGTTGCGGCGCACGCCGTCGAGGATCACCCGGGCCGCCTTCTCCGGGGTGGTGGAGGCCATCCGGGTGTCGAAGGTGCGGGCGATCTCGTCGCGGTCGAGGCCCTCGGCGACGGTCATGTTGCGGGCGATGCCGGTCTTGATGCCGCCCGGGTGCACGGTGGTGACCTTCACCGGATGCCCGGCCAGCAGCATCTCCTGCCGCAGCGCCTCGGTGAAGCCGCGGACGGCGAACTTGGCGGCGTTGTAGGCGGCCTGCCCGGGCACCGAGAACAGCCCGAACACGCTGGAGATGTTGATGACGTGGCCGTCGCCGGAGGCGATCAGGTACGGCAGGAACAGCTTGGTGCCGTTCACCACGCCCCAGTAGTCGACGTCCATCAGCCGCTCGAAGTCCTTGAACGAGGTCTTCTCGATGTCGCCGGCGTAGGCGATGCCGGCGTTGTTGTAGACCTGGTTGACCCGGCCGAAGTGGTCGGCGACCGCGGCGGCGTACTCGGCGAACGCCTCCCGTTCGGTGACGTCGAGCCGGTCGCTGCGGTAGTCGGCGCCGATGGCGCGCAGGCGCTCCTCGGTGGCGGCCAGCCCCTCGGTGTCGACGTCGCTGATCGCGACCCGCGCCCCGGAGCGGGCCAACTCCAGCGCGAGTGCCTGGCCGATCCCGGAACCCGCACCCGTCACCACCGCGACCTTGCCGGCGAAGCCCTCCACCATCGCGCACTCCCTACTCGTCGGTTGTCCGAACCCCGAGAGTACCCGGTACCGCCGGTCCCGGTTGCCATGACCGCCCAAAGGTGCGTTTCGGCGCGATAACCCGCCCTGCGCGCGCCCGAAGGTGCGTTTCGGCGCACGGAGGCGGACCTGCCCCGCGGTAACGGTGCGTGACCGGGCGGCGATCATGCGGATATGAAGCGCAACCGCATCGCGACCCTCGGCGCCGTGGCGCTGTCCGCCGGGCTGTTGGGCGCGACCGGCGCGGTCGCGACCCCGGCGCAGGCCGACACCGGCGTGGACGTCTTCCTGCGGGCCCTGCAGAACCGCGGCCTGACCCACATCGATCCGGCCCGGGCGGCGGCGGTGGGTCAGGAGGTCTGCCCGCGGCTGGCCGAACCCGGCCAGCGGGCCGCCGACCTGGCGGGCCGGGTCGCCGAGGAGCTCGGCTACCCGCTGGGCGCGGCCACGATGTTCACCGGGATCGCCATCTCGGTGTTCTGTCCCGGCGCGGTCGCCGCGCTGGCCGACGGCCGCTCGCCGATCCCGCTGGAGTGGCTGAACCTCGTCTGAACCGCGCCCGACCGGTCCCCGGAACGGCGCGAGCGACCGGGTCGGCCCCGGCGTGTCGCCGGGCAGACACGGTCGCTCGCGCTACGGGGGTGCGTCAGGCGAACGCCTCGTCGATGATCTCCTGCTGCTCGACGGCGTGCACCTTCGACGAGCCCGACGACGGCGCCGACATCGCCCGCCGTGAGATCCGCCGGATCCCGGTCAGGATGTCGGGCAGCATCTCCGGCAGCACCAGGCCGAACGTCGGCCACGCGCCCTGGTTGGCCGGCTCCTCCTGCACCCAGAAGTACTCGGCGACGTTCGGGTACTGCTCGAGCGTCGCCCGCAGCCGCCGCGGCGGCAGCGGGTAGAGCTGCTCGATGCGCACGATCGCCACGTCGTCGCGCTTCTCCTTGGCCTTGCGGGCGGCGAGCTCGTAGTAGAGCTTGCCGCTGGTCAGCAGCAGACGCCGGACCCTGGTGCGGTCGCCGGTGCCCTCCTCGTACATCGGCTCCTCGAGCACCGAGCGGAACTTCTGCTCGGTGAAGTCGCGGATGTCGCTGACCGCGGCCTTGTTGCGCAGCATCGACTTCGGGGTGAACACCACCAGCGGCCGCCGGATGCCGTCGAGGCCGTGCCGGCGCAGCAGGTGGAAGTAGTTGGCCGGGGTGGACGGCATGGCCACCGTCATCGACCCCTCCGCGCACAGTTGCAGGAACCGCTCGATGCGGCCGGAGGTGTGGTCCGGGCCCTGGCCCTCGTGGCCGTGCGGCAGCAGCAGCACCACGTCGGACAGCTGGCCCCACTTGGCCTCGCCGGAGCTGATGAACTCGTCGATGATCGACTGCGCCCCGTTGACGAAGTCGCCGAACTGGGCCTCCCACAACACCATCGCGTTCGGGTTGCCCACCGAGTAGCCGTACTCGAAGCCGACGGCGGCGAACTCCGACAGCGGCGAGTCGTAGATGTAGAACCGACCGCCGGTGGGGGTGCCGTCCGGGTTGACGGTCAGCAGCTGCAGCGGGGTGAACTCGTCGCCGGTCTTGCGGTCGATGATCACCGCGTGCCGCTGGCTGAACGTGCCGCGGCGGGTGTCCTGGCCGGTCAGGCGCACCGTCTTGCCCTCGGCCAGCAGCGAACCGAGGGCGAGCAGCTCGGCGAACGCCCAGTCCACCTTGCCCTCGTAGGCCATCTCCCGGCGCTTCTCCAGCACCGGCTTGACCCGCGGGTGCACGTTGAAGCCCTCCGGCAGCGCCACGTGCGCATCGCCGATGCGGGCCATCAGCGACTTGTCGATGGCGGTGGGCAGGCCCCGGCGGACCTTCTGGTCCTCCTCCACCGACTCGCTCGGCGCGATCGGGTGTTTCTCGAGTTCGCGGACCTCGTTGAACACCCGCTCGAGCTGGCCCTGGTAGTCCCGCAGGGCGTCCTCGGCCTCCTTCATCGAGATGTCGCCGCGGCCGATCAGCGCCTCGGTGTAGCTCTTGCGCACCCCGCGCTTGACGTCGATCGCGTCGTACATCGTCGGCTGGGTCATCGACGGGTCGTCGCCCTCGTTGTGGCCGCGCCGGCGGTAGCAGATCATGTCGATGACGACGTCCTTGTGGAACTTCTCGCGGAAGTCCACCGCCAGCCGGGCCACCCGCACCGCGGCCTCCGGGTCGTCGCCGTTGACGTGGAAGATCGGCGCGCCGACCATCTTGGCCACGTCGGTGCAGTACTCGGTGGACCGGCCGCTCGACGGCGACGTGGTGAACCCGATCTGGTTGTTGACGATGATGTGGATCGTGCCGCCGGTGCGGTAGCCGGGCAGCAGCGCCATGTTCAGCGTCTCGGCCACCACGCCCTGGCCGGCGAAGGCGGCGTCGCCGTGCAGCATCAGCGGCACCACGGCGAACCGCTTGCTCTCGTCCTCGGCGGCCAGCATGTCCTGCTTGGCCCGCACCAGGCCCTCCAGCACCGGGTCGACGGCCTCGAGGTGGCTCGGGTTGGCCACCAGCGACACCTGGATGTCGTTGTCGCCGAACATCTGGATGTAGGTGCCGGTCGCGCCGAGGTGGTACTTGACGTCACCGGAGCCGTGCGCCTGCGACGGGTTCAGGTTGCCCTCGAACTCGGAGAAGATCTGCGAGTAGGGCTTGCCGACAATGTTGGCCAGCACGTTGAGCCGGCCGCGGTGCGGCATGCCGATGACCACCTCGGCCAGCCCGTGCTCGGCGCACTGGTCGATCACCGCATCCATCATCGGGATGACGGTTTCCGCGCCCTCGAGCGAGAATCGTTTCTGCCCAACGTATTTCGTCTGCAGGAAGGTCTCGAAGGCCTCGGCGGCGTTGAGCCGGCTCAGGATGTACTTCTGCTGGGCGACGGTGGGCTTCTGCGGGGTGCCCTCGATGCGTTCCTGCAGCCACTTCTGCTGCTCGGGTTCGAGGATGTGGGTGTACTCCACGCCCACGTGCCGGCAGTAGGCGTCCCGCAGCACGGCCAGCACGTCGCGCAGCTTCTTGCGCTCGGCGCCGGCGAACCCGTCGACCTTGAACTCGCGGTCGAGGTCCCACAGCGTCAGGCCGTGGGTGAGCACGTCGAGGTCGGGGTGGCTGCGGAAGCGGTCCTTGTCCAGCCGCAGCGGGTCGATGTCGGCCATCAGGTGGCCGCGGTTGCGGTAGGCCGCGATGAGCTGGCGCACCCGGGCGTTCTTGTCCTCGATCGGGTCCGGGTTGTCCGGCCGCCACCGCACCGGCTCGTACGGGATGCCGAGCTCGAGGAAGATCTCGTCGAAGAAGTCGTCGGACAGCAGCAGCTCGTGCACGTAGCGCAGGAAGTCACCCGACTCCGCGCCCTGGATGATGCGGTGGTCGTAGGTGGAGGTGAGCGTGACGAGCTTGCCGACGCCGAGCTCGGCGATGCGCTCCTCGCTGGCGCCCTGGAACTCGGCCGGGTACTCCATCGCGCCGACGCCGATGATCGCGCCCTGGCCACGCATCAGCCGCGGCACCGAGTGCACGGTGCCGATGGTGCCCGGGTTGGTCAGCGAGATCGTCACCCCGGCGAAGTCCTCGGCGGTGAGCTTGCCGTCGCGGGCCCGCCGCACGATGTCCTCGTAGGCGGCGACGAACTGGCCGAAGCGCAACGTCTCGGCCTTCTTGATGCCGGCCACCACCAGCGAGCGCGACCCGTCCTTGCCGGGCAGGTCGATGGCCAGGCCGAGGTTGGTGTGCGCGGGGGTGACCACGTGCGGCTTGCCGTCGATCTCGGCGAAGTGGCGGTTCATGTTCGGGAACTGCTTGACCGCCTGCACCACCGCGTAGCCGATGAGGTGGGTGAAGGAGATCTTGCCGCCGCGGGTGCGCTTGAGGTGGTTGTTGATGACGATCCGGTTGTCGATCATCAGCTTCGCCGGGATGGCCCGCACGCTGGTGGCGGTCGGGACGTCCAGCGAGGCTTCCATGTTCTTGACCACGGCGGCCGCCGCGCCGCGCAGCACCCGGCTCTCGGCGTCGGTGTCGGCCGCCGGTGCGGCGGGCTTGGGCGCGGCGGGCTTGGCGGGGGCGGGCTGCTGGGCGGTGGTCGGCTGGGCGGCCGGGGGAGCGGATGCGGACGGGGCGGCCGGTGCGGCCGGGGCGGCCGGTGCGGTCTGGGCGGCGGCCCGCCCGTTGCTGTGCGGTCCGGCGGAGGTGACGGCGTCGGTGGTCGGCTCGGGGTTGTAGTCGACCAGGAACTCATGCCAGCTGGGGTCCACCGAGGAGGGATCCTCGCGGAACTTGCGATACATCTCCTCGACCAGCCACTCGTTCTGTCCGAAGGGTGAAGGTGAACTGCTCACAGCAGCTAATCGCCTCGATTCATCTTCTTGAGGCGCGTGACGGTCGGCCGCGCGCCTGCAGTTTGCGTTTACCCGTGTTCTGAGCCGCCTAAAAGGCTAACCCGTTGTGTGTTCTTCGGCACACGCGTGCGACCAGCGGACGCGCCGTCGCGACGACCGGTCATCGGGCGGTGCTCACCGGTTCGGCCGCGGCGTTGCCGGCGCATCGGATTCCTGACCCTCGGTCGGCGGTGGCACCAGCTGCAGGCCGGACGGCCAGCGTTGCGGCGGCGGGCCGAACGCCTTGCGCGCGTTGCCGACGATCTTCTTGCCCATCAACCGATTTCCAACGCCGCCGACGGCCGCCCCGATTCCCATCGGCAGGGCTTTGCCGAACGCCAGTGCGCCGCGCCGCAGCGTGAATCGTTTCAGGAAGTGGCGCAGCAGCCGCGAGTTGAGTTGGGCCAGCGCCGGCACTGGCAGCGTGGCCGCGCCCTCGGTGATCCACGCGCCGCCGAGCCGGCGCCGGCCCAGCAGGTCGCCGACCGCCCCCTTGCTGTCCTCGCCGACGAGCACCGACAGCACCGCCGCGCGGCGGCGCTGCCGCTCGTGCAGGCCGATGCCGTACACCTCGGCGACCGACAGCACGAACACCGTCGTCGCCTCGAGGAACACCACGGTCTCGCCGGTCACCGCCGACAGCGCCGCCAGCGTGCCGATCCCGGGCACGGCCGCCGTCGAGCCCACCGCCGCGCCGCTGGCGGTCACCGCGGCCAGGTAGTGCTTCTCCAGCCGGCCGACGATCTCGGCGGGGGAGGCGTCCGGGTCGGCGTCGCGCAGCCGCCGCACGTAGGCGCGGATGGCCGGGGCCTGGGCCCGTGCGCCGCGTTCGATGATCGCGGTGAGCACCCGGGCCGCCGCGCCGGGCCGTCCGGCGGGCGGCGCCAGCGAGTCGTCGGACCGGTCGTCGGACCTGACGCGAGGCTTCATCGGCGGCTCCCGGGAAGAAGGTGTGCCCGTCCAGGCTAGCCCCTCGCGGCGAAAGCGATGTGATCGCCGTCACATCCGCTCGGTGCGGGAAGAAAATAACGATTCGCGTAGCTAACCATTTGCGTGGCAACATCGCCGGACGTGAAGCCAGCGCGCACCGAGCCCCGACCCAGCCGAATCCGGATGATCCTGGTGCTGGGTGCGCTGGTCGCCCTCGGGCCGCTGACCATCGACATGTACCTGCCCGCGCTGCCGAACATCGGCGAGCAACTCGGCGTGACGTCCTCGGTGGTCCAGCTCACCCTCACCGGCACCCTGGCCGGGCTGGCGCTGGGTCAGCTCGTGGTCGGCCCGGTCTCCGACGCGCTGGGCCGCCGCCGACCGCTGCTGGCCGGCATCGTGCTGCACATGGCGGCCTCCGTGCTGTGCGCGCTGGCGCCCGACATCGCCGTGCTGGGCCTGGCCCGGGCCCTGCAGGGGGCCGGCGCGGCGGCGGTCTCGGTGGTCGCGATCGCGGTGGTCGGGGACCTGTTCACCGGTTCCACCGCCGCCACCGTGATGTCCCGGCTGATCCTGGTGCTCGGGGTGGCGCCGGTGCTGGCCCCCTCGCTGGGCGCGGCGGTGCTGCTGTACGGGTCCTGGCAGTGGGTGTTCGCCGCGCTCGTGGTCATCGCCGGGCTGCTGCTGGTGGTGGCGGTGCTGGCGCTGCCGGAGACGCTGCCGCCGGCGCGGCGGCGGTCGCTGGCGCCGGCCGCGGTCGGCCGCACCTACCTGGAACTGCTGCGCGACGGCCGGTTCGTGGGCCTGGTGCTGGTCGGCGCGCTGGCCATGGGCGGGTTGTTCGCCTACGTCGCCGGGGCGGCGTTCGTGCTGCAGGGCCGGTTCGGGCTCGGGCAGCAGGTGTTCGCGGTGCTGTTCGGGGTGGGGGCGTTCGCCCTGATCGGCGCCACCCAGTACAACGTGGTGCTGCTGCGCCGGTTCGCTCCGCAGCGCATCGCGCTGGCCGGCCTGCTCGCCGCCGCGGTGATCGGGGTGGCGTTCGTCGCCCTCACGGTCGCCGACGTGGGCGGGGTGGCCGGGTTCGTCGGGCCGGTGTGGCTGATGCTGGCCGCGCTCGGCCTGGTGATGCCCAACGCCCCGGCGCTGGCGCTGGCCCGCCGCCCGGACGCCGCCGGCACCGCGGCCGCGCTGATGGGGGCCGGGCAGTTCGGCGCGGGCGCGCTGATCGCCCCGCTGGTCGGGGTGCTCGGCAACAACGCCTTCGCGGTCGCGGTGGTGATGGCGGGCGGGGTGTTCATCGGGCTCGTCGCGCTGACCGTGGCGGTGCGCGGCGCCGAGTTCGAGGCCCCCGCCACCCCCGAACCCGCCCCGAGCCGAACCGGGTAGCGTCGGCATCCCGGCCCGGACCTTCGCCCCCGACGACACCCCTGGCCCCGGAGCATGCCCGTGACGAGCCGTTTCCCCGACGATCCCAGCGCCCCCGGCCCCGGTCGCGCACCGGCGAACCCGTGGCGGGCGCTGTGGGCGATGCTGATCGGGTTCTTCATGATCCTGGTCGACGCCACCATCGTGGCCGTCGCCAACCCGGCGATCATGACCGGTCTGGGCGCGGACTACGCCGCGGTGATCTGGGTGACCAGCGCCTACCTGTTGGCCTACGCGGTGCCGCTGCTGCTGGCCGGCCGGCTCGGCGACCGGTTCGGCCCGAAGAACCTCTACCTGGCCGGGCTGGCGGTGTTCACCGTCGCCTCGCTGTGGTGCGGCCTGGCCGACACCATCGGCACGCTGGTGGCCGCCCGGCTGCTGCAGGGCCTGGGCGCGGCCCTGCTCACCCCGCAGACGCTGACCACCATCACCCGCATCTTCCCCGCCGAACGGCGCGGGGTGGCGATGAGCCTGTGGGGCGCGACCGCCGGGGTGGCCACCCTGGTCGGCCCGTTGGCCGGCGGGGTGCTCGTCGACGGGCTGGGCTGGCAGTGGATCTTCTTCGTCAACGTGCCGATCGGCGTGCTCGGGCTGGTGCTGGCCGCCCGATTCGTGCCGGCGCTGCCCACCCGCCGGCACGCCTTCGACGTGCCCGGGGTGCTGCTCAGCGGTGCGGGCATGTTCTGCGTCGTGTTCGCCCTGCAGGAGGGCCAGGCGCACCGCTGGCAGCCGTGGATCTGGGCGCTGCTGGTGGCCGGGGCGGGGCTGATGGCGGCGTTCGTGTGGTGGCAGTCGGTCAACCCGCGGGAACCGCTGATCCCGCTGCGCATCTTCGCCGACCGCGACTTCGGCCTGTGCAACCTCGGCGTGGCCACCGTGGGGTTCGCGGTCACCGGCATGCTGCTGCCGGTGATGTTCTACGCCCAGGCGGTGTGCGGGCTCACCCCGACCCGGGCGGCGCTGCTGACCGCGCCGATGGCGATCGTCTCCGGCGGCCTGGCGCCGTGGGTGGGGCGCATCGTCGACCGGGCCCACCCCACCCCGGTGATCGGGTTCGGCTTCTCGGTGCTGGCCGCCGCGCTGACCTGGCTGGCCTGGGAGATGGACGTCGACACCCCGATCCGACGGCTGGTGCTGCCGTTCGTCGCGCTCGGGGTGGGGATGGCGTTCATCTGGTCACCGCTGGCCGCCACCGCCACCCGCAACCTGCCGCCGGACCTGGCCGGCGCCGGGTCGGGCGTCTACAACGCCACCCGCCAGGTCGGCTCGGTGCTCGGGTCGGCGGCGATGGCGGCGTTCATGACCGCCCGGCTCGACGCCGTACTGCCCGGGGCGGCCGCCGCGCCCCGGGTGGAGGGCGAGGTACTCGAACTGCCGGCGGTGCTGCGCGTCCCGTTCGCGGTGGCGATGGCGCAGTCCACGCTGCTGCCGGCGTTCGTCGCGCTGTTCGGGGTGATCGCGGCGATCTTCCTGGTCGGGTTCGCCCGGCCCCGCACCGGGCCGCGGGCCGGCGCGGACGGGGCCGATGAGCACGGGGCCGACGTCATCGGCGAGGACGACGAGTACGTCGAGTTCGTGCTGCTCCGCCCGGAGCCGGACCCCGAGACCGAGCCGATCGCGACGGGGTCCGGGCCCCGGGGGGCGGGCGCTCAGGGCGCCAGGACGCGGGCCAGGAACGGTGTCGAGTCCGGCACCGACGCCGGCACCGCCCCGGAGTGATCGGCCTCCGGGTAGACGTGCAGCTCGACCGGCTCGCCGGCGGCCTGCAACTGCTCGGCGAACCGCAGCGTCAGCCGCGGCGGGACGTCCCGGTCGGCCAGCCCCACCCCGAGGAACACCGGCCGGTCGTAGCCGCTGGTGGGGATGCCCATGAAGGCGTCCAGCGCGGCCTCGATCCCCGGCACCGACGACAGCGGTGCGGTGAAGAACTCCGGCACCGTGGCCCCGGCCAGGGCGGCGTCCAGATCGGCCGAGCACAGGGTGGCGCCGAGGTCGGCGGCCCGCCGCCCGGCGTCGCTGAGCACCGGGTCGATCGGCACCGCCAGCCCGTCGCGCAGCGCGGCCAGGATGTAGGCCGCGTAGCGCACCGCGGCCGGGCCCAGCCCGGGCGGCAGCGCCATGTCGGGGCCGGCGGTCAGCACCACCGACTGCACGTTGGCCGGGGTGCCGGTGGCCACCACGCCGCGGTAGTCCAGGCCGCTGCCGGCGCTGAGCTCGGCCGCGTAGCGGGCGGTGCCCACCGCGGCCGCCCCGCCCTGGGACTGGCCCACCAGCGCCCAGCGGGCCGCCAGCGGCAGCCCGGTCTCGTGCGCGGCGCGCACCGCGTCGACGACGCTGCGCGCGGTGGCGAGGGTGTTCAGGTAGCTCATCAGCCCCGGCGTGCCCATGCCGGTGTAGTCCGGCGCGACGATCGCGTAGCCCTGGTCCAGCCAGTGCGACAGGTAGGCGTCGTCGCGGGGGGAGCGGGGGTGCGCCGACGGGGTGCAGTCGTCGCCCAGACCGACGGTGCCGTGCGCCCAGACCACCACCGGCCAGCCGCCCTCGGGGGCCTCGGTTTTCGGGACGAACACCGCCGCCGTCGCCACTGCCGGCGAATCATGTTGATCCACCGTGGAATACAGCATCCGGTAGGCCTGGCCGGCGCCGCTCACCCACAGCCGGCGGTCCAGCGGCACGCTGCGGATCAGGGTGCCGGCCGGCGGGATCGGGCCGTCATAGGCGCGGGCGTCCAGCCCGGAGAACTCCGGCGGCGTGATGGCCGCGGCCCCCGGCGCGGTGAGGATTCCGGTCAGCATCAGCACGACCGCCAGCAGGGCGGCCTTCGGTCGTACGGTCACCGCGCCATTCAACCCGAAGCCCGTCACGACCGGTGTCAGCCCCCCGTGTTGCCGACCAGCTCCACGCCGTTGCCGTTCCAGCGGAACCGCACCACGCTGCTCAGCCCCATCGGGCCGTCGTAGCGCAGCGCCACGGTGTCGCCGGTGCTCTGGGTGGTGTCGATGGCGTTGAAGCCGTAGGTGTCGGGCACCCCGGTCGGGATGAACCTGCCGAGGTGGAACATCACCGCCCGGGTGTTGGGGTTCTCGGCGTTGGTGTTGGCCTTGACGATCACCGCCGACAGCTGGGCGCACTCGTTGTAGTTGCCGGCGATCGGCTCCGGGTTCCAGCCCTGGCCGCTGCGCGGGTCGCGGGGCAGCTCCGAGACCGCCTTGGCGATCGCCGGTGCGGCCAGGTTCACCGCGCACGGATCGTGCGACGGCTCGTCGGCCGGCGCCGGCGCGGCCGACGTCGGGGGCTGTTCGGGCGGGGCGGCCGGGGCCGGGGCCGTCGGTTCCGGCGTCTTGGAGACGGTCGAGTCGCCCGACCCGCAGCCCGCCAGCACGAGCATCGCTGCGCAGACGGAAAGCACCTGTCTCACAACGCGCACCGTAGTCCACCGGGCGCGCGTGGGCCGGTAGCCGCGCGTACGCACTAGACTGGCAACCCGATGACCTCTGCTGAGCCGGAATCGACCGGCCCGAATACCACCTTCGCTGACCTGCACATTCACCCCTCGGTCCTGCAGGCCGTCACCGAGATCGGCTACGAATCGCCCTCGGCGATCCAGGCCGCCACGATTCCGGCGATGCTGGCCGGCTCCGACGTCGTGGGGCTGGCCCAGACCGGCACCGGCAAGACCGCCGCGTTCGCCATCCCCATCCTGAGCAAGATCGACACCGCCAGCCGGGCCACCCAGGCGCTGGTGCTGGCCCCGACCCGGGAGCTGGCGCTGCAGGTGGCCGAGGCGTTCGGCCGCTACGGCGCGCACCTGCCCGACGTCAACGTGCTGGCCGTCTACGGCGGCTCGTCCTACGGGGTGCAGCTGGCCGGGCTGCGCCGCGGCGCCCAGGTGGTGGTCGGCACCCCGGGCCGGGTGATCGACCACCTCGAGCGCGGCACCCTGGACCTGTCCCGGCTGGACTACCTGGTGCTCGACGAGGCCGACGAGATGCTGCAGATGGGCTTCGCCGAGGACGTCGAGCGCATCCTGGCCGAGACCCCGGAGTACAAGCAGGTCGCGCTGTTCTCGGCGACGATGCCGGCGGCCATCCGCAAGATCACCTCGAAGTATCTGCACGACCCGGTCGAGGTGCAGGTCAAGGCCAAGACCGCGACCGCCGAGAACATCACCCAGCGCTACATCCAGGTCGCCGGCCCGCGCAAGCTCGACGCGCTGACCCGGGTGCTGGAGACCGAGCCGTTCGAGGCGATGATCGTGTTCGTCCGCACCAAGCAGGCCACCGAGGAGCTCGCCGAGAAGCTGCGCGCCCGCGGGTTCACCGTGGCCGCCATCAACGGCGACATCAACCAGGCCCAGCGGGAGCGCACCATCGCCGCGCTCAAGGACGGCAACATCGACATCCTGATCGCCACCGACGTGGCCGCCCGCGGCCTCGACGTCGAGCGCATCTCGCACGTGCTGAACTACGACATCCCGCACGACACCGAGTCCTACGTGCACCGCATCGGCCGCACCGGCCGGGCCGGCCGCTCCGGGCAGGCGCTGCTGTTCGTCACCCCGCGCGAGCGGCACCTGCTCAAGGCGATCGAGAAGGCCACCCGCTCCAAGCTCGTCGAGGCCGAGCTGCCGTCGGTGGAGGACGTCAACGCCCAGCGGGTGGCCAAGTTCCACGACTCCATCACCGACGCGTTGTCGTCGCCGCAGCTGAACCTGTTCCGCAAGCTGGTGCAGGACTACGAGCGCGAGCACAACGTGCCGATGGCCGACATCGCCGCCGCGCTGGCCGCCTCGGCCCGTGACGGGGAGAGCTTCCTGATGGTCGAGCCGCCGCCGGAGCGGCGGCGCGACCGCGACCGCGACCGTGACCGCGACGGCGAGCGCGCCGAGCGGCGCGACCGCCCGGCGCGGCGGACCGGGGAGTTCGCCACCTACCGCATCGCGGTCGGCAAGCGGCACAAGGTGGGGCCGGGTCACATCGTCGGCGCCATCGCCAACGAGGGCGGCCTGCACCGCAGCGACTTCGGACACATCACCATCCGTGCCGACTACTCGCTGGTGGAGCTGCCGGCCAAGCTGCCGCGGCACACCCTCAAGGCGCTCGAGCACACCCGCATCTCGGGCGTCCGCATCGACCTGCAGCCCGATCGCGGCCCGCGCGGCGGCGGAAAGCCGAGGCGGGATCGGGGATGACCGTGCGCGGTCGACCCGCGGGTGCGGACCCGCAGGGCGGGCTGGAGTCGGTCAGCGGCCCGGAACGGGTGGCCTCGCTGACCGGGGTGCGGGCGCTGGCGGCGCTGCTGGTGGTGCTCACCCACGCCGCCTACACCACCGGGAAGTATCCGCAGGGCTACCTCGGCCTGGTGTTCTCCCGGATGGAGATCGGGGTGCCGATCTTCTTCGTGCTGTCCGGCTACCTGTTGTTCGGCCCGTGGGTGCGCGCCGCCGCGGCGGGCGGCCCGGCGCCGTCGGTGCGCCGCTACGCCTGGCACCGGGTGCGCCGCATCATGCCCGCCTACGTCGTGACCGTGCTGGCGGCCTACGCCGTCTACCACTTCCGGTTCGCCGGGCCCAACCCCGGCCACACCTGGGAGGGGTTGCTGCGCAACCTCACCCACACCCAGATCTACACCGACAACTACCTGTTCTCCTACCTGCACCAGGGCCTGACCCAGATGTGGAGCCTGGCCGTGGAGGTGGCGTTCTACGCGGTGCTGCCGGTGCTGGCCTGGCTGCTGCTGGTGGTGCTGTGCCGGCGGCAGTGGCGGCCGGGCCGGCTGGTCGCCGGGCTGCTGGCGGTGTCGCTGGTCAGTCCGGCCTGGTTCGTGCTGGTGCACACCGTCGACGGGCTGCCGGACGGGGCGCGGCTGTGGTTGCCCGGGTACCTGGCCTGGTTCGTCGCCGGCATGCTGTTGGCCACCCTGCAGGTGATGCGGGTGCGCGCCTACGCGCTGCTGTGCGTGCCGCTGGCACTGGTGTGCTACTTCATCGCCGCCACCCCGATCTGCGGGGAGCCCACCACCTCGCCGACGCAGCTGTGGGAGGCGCTGGCCAAGACGGTGTTCTACGCGGTGATCGCCGCGCTGGTGGTGGCGCCGCTGGCGCTGGGCGACCAGCGCAGCCGGTACGCGCGGCTGCTGGCCAGCCGGCCGATGGTGTTCCTCGGCGAGATCTCCTACGAGATCTTCCTGGTCCACCTCGTGCTGATGGAGGTGGCCATGGTGGAGATCCTGCACAGCCCGGTCTACACCGGGTCGATGTTCTGGCTGTTCGTCTGGACCATGGTGCTCACCGTCCCGGTGGCCTGGCTGCTGCACCGGTTCACCCGCGTGCGCAGTTAGGGTAGGCTAACTTCTCATGACTGAGAAGAAGCCGTCACGTGGGTTCTCCGGAGCGGTGCTCAAGCTGCTGCGGGCCGGCGACTACCGGATGACCGTCACCGGTCGGCGCCAGATCGGACCCCACTACCTGCGGTTGAGCTTCCGGGCCGGCGGCATGCTCGCCGACCGGCCGCTGCACCCGACGATGTGGGTGCGGATGTGGTTCGCCGACCGCGACGGCGAGAAACTGCACCAGCGCGGCTACACGCTGGTCGACCCCGACCCGGCCAACGACACCGTCGACATCGAGTTCGCCCTGCACGACGGCATCGCCTCGGACTGGGCGCGCAACGCGCAACCCGGCGACACCATCGACGTCACGGTCCTCGGCAGCAATTTCGCGCTGCCGCAGCCGCGGCCGGCCGGCTACGTCATCGTCGGCGACACCGCCTCGTTGCCGGCGATCAACTCGCTGCTGGCCGCGATCGGCGACGCCCCGGCGCAGGTGTACCTCGAGGCGCCGCACGAGGAGGACAAGCAGCTGCCGGTCACCCCGGCGCCCAACGCGCGGGTGACCTGGGTGGACCGCAAGAACGGCGGCGAGGCGCTGGTGCAGACCGTGCGCGCGGCGGCGTTCGACGCGGCCGACCACTTCGGCTGGGTGGCCTGCGACAATCGCACCACCCGCACCGTGGCCCGGATCCTGCGGGAGGAGTACGGCATCCCGCGCAGGATGATCAAGGCGCAGGCGTACTGGGTGGCCTGACCGGCACGAGGACCGGCACCACGAACTCGTCGAGCAGCGCGCGCTCGGCCCGCTCGTCACGTTCCGGGAACAGCAGCAGCGAGGTGATCACCCGCACCAGCCAGCGCGCCCGCCGCTCGGCACTGTCCGCGCCGAGGCCGGCCATGAACGCCCGCACCATCGCGGTGATCACCGCCGACCGCTCGGCCACCTCGCCGCCGATCGTGCTGCGGTGGTCGAACCAGGCGGCCAGCGCGGGGTTCTCGCGCACCGCCCGCAGCGCACCCAGGATGCCCTCGGTCAGCCGTCGGCGCGGGTCGTCGACACCGGCCAGCCGATCGGTGAGCCCGGCGTACACCCGGCGGGCCTCGCGGTGCACCCAGGCGGTGAACAGCGCGTCGCGGGAGTCGAAGTAGCGGTACAGGGTGGCACGCGAACACCCTGCGGCATGGGCGATCTCGCGCATGCCGACGCGGTCCGGGCCGTGCTCGGCGAAGAGCCGTCCGGCGGCGTCGAGAATCCGCTCGGCGGCCACCCCGGTGCGCCGGCCGGCCAGCCAGTCGACCATCAGGACACCACCCGCAGCGGGACCGACAGCGGCCGGCGCACGTAGGACCCGCCGGCCCAGACGATGCCGTCCTCGTCGACCTCGAACTCCGGGCACCGGGTGAGCAGTTCGGTCAGCGCCACCCGCGACTGCATGCGGGCCGCGGCCGCTCCCAGGCAGAAGTGCGCGCCGTGGCTGAAGGTCAGGATGTTGCGCGGGCGCCGCAGCACGTCGAGTTCGCCCGCGTCGGGGCCGTATTCGCGTTCGTCGCGGTTGGCCGAGGCGTACAGCAGCAGCACCTTGCGCCCGGCCGGGATGCTGCGACCGCCGACGGTGACCGCACGGGTGGTGGTGCGGGCCAGCCCCTGGACCGGTGAGGTGAGCCGCAGGAACTCGTCGACCGCGTCACCGACGAGCTCGGGGTGCCGTGCCAGCAGGCGGCGCTGGTCGGGCCGCTGGTGCAGCAGTTGCACGGCGCCGCCGAGCATTCCGGTGGTGGTGTCGTTGCCGCCGGTGACCATGGTGAAGGTGAACGCCAGGATCGGCAGCAGCCCCACCCCGGCGGCGACCAGGTGCGAGACGACGTCGTCGCCGGGCTCGCGGCGGCGCCGTTCGACGAGTTCGGCGAAGTAGCCGCTGAGTTCGGCGACCGCGTCCCCGGCGGCGGCCACGCCGCCGGGTGCGGTGTTGGCGGCCACGATCGCCTCGGTCCAGCCGTCGAACCGGTCCCGGTCGGCCTCGGGCACCCCGAGGTAGTGCGCGACCACCATCGACGGCAGCGGTTTGAACAGCTCGGCGACGATGTCCCCGCCGCCGGCGGCGCGCAGCCGCTCGAGCCGCTCCACGACGAACGCGCGCACCGCGGGTTCCACCGCGGCCACCTGGCGCGGGGTGAACCCGCGGGCGACCAGCTTGCGGAACTCGGTGTGCCGCGGCGGATCCTGCATCACCAGCGGCGGGTTGTCGGCCAGGCCGATGAGCTCGAGCTCGTTGTCGGCGACGGTCAGCCCCCGCGCGGAGGAGAACGTCTCGTGGTCGCGGGCGGCCCGCCACACGTCGGCGTGCCGGGACAGCACCCAGTAGTCGCCGTCGGCGACGTGGTGCACCGGGTCGTGTTCGCGCAGCGCGGCGTACATGCCCCACGGCGCGGCCCAGGTCTCGGCGGTCTGCAGCCGGAACCGCACCTCGTGAGACATCTGCGCCGACATGTCTCATTGATACGACGCCGCGGGTCGGCGTGTCCCGGTTTCGGCGGGATCGCTAGTAGGCCGCACCCGGGTTGAGGATGCCCAGCGGGTCCAGGGCCTGCTTGATCCGGCGGTTGAGCTCCATCGCCTCGGGCCCGAGCTGGCCGGCCAGCCACGGCCGCTTGAGCCGGCCCACCCCGTGCTCCCCGGTAATGGTGCCGCCGAGGCCGATCGCGAGCTCCATGATCTCGCCGAAGGCCTGCTCGGCCCGGCGGGTCATGTCCGGGTCGGCGGGGTCGTAGACGATCAGCGGGTGGGTGTTGCCGTCGCCGGCGTGCGCGATCACCGAGATCATCAGGTCGCGGGCGGCGGCGATCCCGGCCACCCCGCCGACCAGGTCGGGCAGTGCCGGCAGCGGCACCCCGACGTCCTCGAGCAGCAGCGCCCCCTTGGCCTCGACCGCCGGGATCGCGTAGCGCCGGGCGGCGACGAACTGCTCGCCCTCGTCCGGGTCGTCGGTGGAGTACACCTCGGTGGCGCCGTGGTCGGCGAACACCCGCGCCATGAACTTCGCGTCCTGCGCGCCGGCGGCGCCGCGGTCGTCGGAGGCGGCCACCATCATCGCGGCGGCGTTGCGGTCCAGGCCCATCCGCAGCTTGTCCTCGACGGCGTTGATCGCCACGCCGTCCATGAACTCCATCATCGACGGCCGGATCCGGCCGGTGATCGCCACCACCGCCTGCGCGGCCGCCTCCACCGAGTCGAACGTCGCGACCACCGTGCAGGCCGGGTGCTGCGGCGGCAGTAGCCGCAGGGTGACCTCGGTGATGACCCCGAGCGTGCCCTCGCTGCCGACGAAGAGCTTCGTCAGCGACAGCCCGGCCACGTCCTTCAACCGCGGCCCGCCCAGCCGCACCGCGGTGCCGTCGGCGAGCACCACCTGCAGTCCGAGCACGTAATCGGTGGTGACGCCGTACTTCACGCAGCACAGCCCACCGGCGTTGGTGGCGATGTTGCCGCCGATGCTGCAGATCTCGAACGACGACGGGTCCGGCGGGTACCACAGCCCGTGCTCGGCGGCGGCCCGCTTCACCTCCGCGTTGAGCAGCCCGGGTTGCACCACCGCGGTGCGGGTGACCGGGTCGACGGTGATGTCGCGCATCAGCTCGGTGGACAGCACGATGCCGCCGTCGAGCGCGCTGGCCCCGCCGGAGAGCCCCGTCCCCGCCCCACGCGGCACCACCGCGATGCGGTGCGCCGTGGCCCAGCGCAGCACCGTCTGCACCTCCTCGGTGCGGCGCGGCCGGACCACCGCGAGCGGGGTGCCGGCGTTCGGGTCGTTGGCCCGGTCGGTGCGGTAGGACGCGAGGATGTCCGGGTCGGTGACGACGGCACCGTCGGGGAGGCGTTCGGACAGTTCGGCCAGCGCGGGGTGCATGGACACAGGCTAGTCACCGCACCGCGAACACCCGGTAGTGCACCGAGGTCAGCGACAGCGCGTTGATCGCGACGGTGTGCAGCCCGGTCAGCCCGCGGTAGCGCGAGTCGGCGGTGTCGAACAGCGGCGACGAGCGCGCGTAGCAGGCGTCGTGGCCGATGAACTCACCGGCCAGGTAGCGGTGCCGGGTGTCGTCGTCCAGCACCGCCCGGCCGGTGTTGGTCAGATGGATCAGCGCGCCGTCGTCGGTGCGCAGCGTGGCCCGGACGTCGAGGCGCGCCACGCCGTCGGCGTCGACGAGCACCCAGTCGCCGCCGCCGGGCAGGACGGTGCCGGTCGCCGCGCCGGCGAACCGGCCGTCGCGGATGACGCAGGTGACCCGCATCCCGAGCGGGGTGGGTACGAGCTGGGCCGGTGCGAATTCGATCCGGATGTCCAGCAGGTGTTCCAGCCGCGGTACGGCGGTGATGTCGACCAGCATCACAACGGCCGGATCGCCGTGGCGAACAGTCCGGCCAGCCCGGCCGGGTCGTCGAGTTCGATTGCCGGGTCGGTGATCTCGCAGCGACGCAGGATCAACCGGGCGGCGGTGTCGTCGTCGGTGCGCACCACGCAGCGCGGTGCGTCGCCGGTGCCGGCCCGCCAGCGCCGGCCGTCGTGGGTCACCGCCATGCGGACCGACGGGGCCTCGACGACGAAACACACCGGCGTGCCGACGGGTTCGGCCTGCCGCAGCAGGTACAGCGCGCCGAAGCCGAACAGGGCGGTGCGGGTGGCCGCGCTGAACGGCACCGTCGGATCCTTGACCGCGCGCGCGAGATCGTTGCGGTGCACCCCGAACTCGACGACCAGGCACTGCATTCCGGCGTCGGCGGGGTAGCGGCCGAAGGGCAGGCCGACCGGCGGCCAGTCCGGCGGCCCGGCGGCGACGGCGGCCCGCAGGTGATCGGCCGACAGGCGGATGGCGTCGGCGAGATCTTCGTCGCGGAAGGCGATCTCGCCGGGCGGGGTGGTGCTGCCGAGCCGGGCGCGGTGGAACGCCTCGGCGTCGCGTGCCAGGCCGCGCGCGACGTGCTGGGCCAGGCCGGCCACGGTCCAGTCGGTGCACGGGGTGGGGGCGGTCCAGCTGTCGGGGTCCAGGCCGTCGAGCAGGTCGGCGAACGCCGTCGCTTCGGTGACGGCGGCTGCGGTGGTTGCGGTGAGGTCCATGTCCCGCCGGTAGGCCTTCTACTTGGAAAAAACAAGTGGAAACTTGGAAGAGCCAAGTTCGACGTAGAATGTGCCGGTGGCGATTCGTCCCTACGGCCAGCACTGCGCGCTGGCCAAGAGCCTCGAGCTGGTCGGCGACCGGTGGACGCTGCTGGTGGTGCGCGAGCTGCTGGACGGGCCGCGCCGCTACAACGACCTGCTGGCCGCGCTCGCACCGATCGCCACCGACATGCTGGCCGGCCGGTTGCGCCACCTCGAGCAGCACGGCCTGGTGCGGCGGTGCCGGCTCGACCCACCGGCGTCCGGCACCGTCTACGAGCTCACCGACGACGGGGCGGCGCTGGAGGAGGTGGTGCACGCCTTCGCCCGCTGGGGCCGGCACCTGCTCGAGCAGCGCCGCGACGGCGACACCGTGCAGCCGGCCTGGCTGGCCCGCGCGGTACGCGCCTACCTGCGGCCGGACCGCACCGGCCCGGCCGTCACGGTGCGGCTGGTGATCCCGGAGGGCGCGGTCACCCTGCGCATCGACCGCGCCGGGGTGACCACGCTGCCCGACGAGACCGGGCCCGACGAGACTGGGCCCGACGTCACCCTCACCGGGGACGTCGACGTGCTGGCCGCCGCGCTGGATCCGCGGCGGGTGCCGGCCCTGGTGGAGTCGGGCCGGCTGCGCGTCGACGGCAGCCCCGCGGCGGCACGACGGCTGGCGAAATGGCTGCTGCCGCCGCGGCAGCGCTAACGGTCCAGCTCCCGCAGCGACGGCAGCACGACCGCCACCAGCCCCACCGCCACCATCGGCAGCGACAGCGCCAGGAACGTCGTGTGCAGCCCGGCGCGGTCGGCCAGCGGACCGGCCACCACCAGCCCGAGCGGTCCGGCGGCGTAGGCGAGCGAGCCCATCACCCCGACCACCCGGCCGCGCAGGTGCTGCGGGGCGCGGGTCTGCATGGCGTAGTTGTAGATCGGCTGCATCGGGCCGTAGACCAGCCCGATGAGCGCGGCCAGCGCCAGGATCACCGGCAGCGGCGGCAGGAACGCGATCACCGTCATCGCCACCCCGATCGTGAGCACCGCCACCAGCACCACACTGCGGCGGCGGGTGCGCCGCGCGGCCACCGAGTAGCCCAGCGCGCCGACCAGCCCGCCCAGCGCCATCGCCATCAGCACCCAGCCCAGCTGCGCCGGCTCGTCGCGGTCGGTGAAGTACTTCGGGAACAGCACGCTCTCCATCGGCATGTACAGCCCGGTCACCACCAGGTCGATCACCGCCAGCGTGCGCAGCACCCGGGTGTTCCAGACGAACCGCAACCCCTCGACCACCCCGGCCAGCACCCCGCCGCCGAGGTGCTCCGGGTCCGGGCGGCCGGCGCCCTCCAGCCGCAGCAGGCCGATCGCGGCGATGGACGCCGCGAACGCCGCGGCGGTCACCCACATGGTGTTCACCCCGCCGATGGTGGCGATCAGCATGCCGCCCAGCCCCGGCCCGACGATGTAGGCCAGGTTGAACACCGCCTCGTAGACGCTGTTGGTGTGGTCCAGGGTCCAGCCGGCGCGGCGGGCCGCCTCCGGCAGCATGGTCTCGCGGGCCGTCATCCCGGCCGGGTCGAAGAACGCGCCGAGCGCGGCGAGCACCGCCAGCACCGCGACGTTGACCGCCTGCACCCCGAACAGCAGGGCGATCACCGGCACCGCCGCCACCGAGACCGCCGACAGCACGTCGGCGGCGATCGCCACCCGGCGCCGGCCCAGGAAGTCCACCGCCGTGCCGGCGATCAGGGTGGCGGCCAGCAGCGGCAGGGTGCCGGCCATCGCCACCACCGACGCCTCCAGCGCCGAGCCGTTGCGCTGCAGCACCAGCCAGGGGAACGCGACGATCGAGATGCCGTTGCCCGCCGCCGCCAGCAGCGCCGAGCACAGGATGAGCAGGGCCGGGACGCGGGATCGGGAGTTCATGGCAGTGCGGCCGAATCTAACAAGCAGCGGGCACAGTAGTGGGGTGGGACTCGCTCATCCGCGTACCGGCGTCGCGTTCGACTCGCCGGTGCCGCCCGGCGCCGGCTGGCCCGGCGACCCGGCCACCGCCGACACCGCCGTCGCCGCCACCGACGCCGAGGTACGCACCCTGGCCGCCGGGGCCGGGTCGGTCGCCGAGCTCGACGCCCTGGTGTCGGTGTGCCGGGCCTGTCCGCGGCTGGTGGCCTGGCGCGAGCAGGTCGCGGTGACCAAGCGCCGGTCGTTCGCCGACCAGCCGTACTGGGGACGCCCGGTGCCCGGGTTCGGGCCGGAGCGGCCGCGCATCCTCGTCGTCGGCCTCGCCCCCGCCGCGCACGGCGGCAACCGCACCGGGCGGGTGTTCACCGGGGACCGCTCCGGGGACGTCCTGTTCGCCGCGCTGCACCGGGCCGGGCTGGCCGGGCAGGCCGAGTGCGTCGACGCCGCCGACGGGATGCGGCTGATCGACACCCGCGTCGCCGCCGCGGTGCGGTGCGCCCCGCCGGACAACAAGCCCACCCCGGCCGAGCGCCGCACCTGTGCGCCCTGGCTGGCCGCGGAATGGCGGCTGGTCGGCCCGCAGGTGCGGGTGGTGGTGGCGCTCGGCGGGTTCGCCTGGCGGGCCGCGCTGGACATGATCGGCGCCACGGTGCGCCCGGCCCCGCGGTTCGGCCACGGCGCCACCGCCGTGCTGGACACCCCGCACGGCACGGTGACCCTGCTGGGCTGTTACCACCCGAGCCAGCAGAACACCTTCACCGGCCGGCTCACCCCGGCCATGCTCGACGGGATCTTCGCGACCGCCCGGCGGCTGAGCCGGGGAACGAGCCGACCGGAAAGGGCGTTGTAAGCGGTTATGCGGCTTTCGGTTCTCGACCTCGTTCCGGTGCGCACCGACCAGAGCACCGGCGACGCGCTGGCGGCCTCCACCGCGCTGGCCCGGTGCGCCGACCGGCTCGGCTACACCCGGTACTGGGTGGCCGAGCACCACAACATGGCGTCGGTGGCGGCGACCAGCCCGCCGGTGCTCATCGCGCACCTGGCGGCGCACACCTCGCGGATCCGGGTGGGGTCGGGCGGGGTGATGCTGCCCAACCACGCCCCACTGGCGGTGGCCGAGCAGTTCGCACTGCTGGAGGCGGCCCACCCGGGCCGGATCGACCTCGGCATCGGCCGCGCCCCGGGCTCCGACCCGGTCACCACGATGGCGCTGCGCGGGGCGGCCGGCCGCGACGAGCGCGACATCGAGGCGTTCCCGGCCTACCTCGACGACATCGTCGCGCTGATGTCCCCGCGCGGGGTGCGGGTGCCGATCCCGAACCAGCGCTACATCCTCAAGGCCACCCCGGCCGCGCGCAGCGTGCCCCGGCTGTGGCTGCTCGGCTCCTCGCTGTACTCGGCGCACCTGGCCGCCGCCAAGGGGCTGCCGTACGCGTTCGCCAACCATTTCGCCGGCGACGGCACGGCCGAGGCGCTGGCCACCTACCGCGCCGAGTTCCGGCCCAGCGAGCACACCCCCGAACCGGTGACCTTCCTGCCCGTCAACGCCGTGGTGGCCGCGACCGACGCGGAGGCGCACGCGCTGGCCACGCCGCACCTGCAGGCGATGGCGCGGCTGCGCACCGGCGCGCCGCTGGAGCCGCTGGACCTGGTGGACCAGGCCGCCGACCGCGAGCTCACCGCCGCTCAGCAGGCCATCGTCGAGGCCATGCGGCGGCGCACCGTGATCGGCGACCCGACCCGGGCGGCCGAGCAGATCCGGCAGCTGGCAAGCGAATTCGACGTCGACGAGGTGATGATCAACCCGGTCGCCTCGGCGCACCGGGGCACCGACCCGGCTGCCGCGCCGGCCCGCACCGCCACGCTGGAGCTGCTGGCCAAGGAACTGTTCTAGAGCACGCCCGTGGGCCGCAGTGCGATCACCGGGATGGGGCGCGAGGTGCGCCGCTGGTCGGCCTCGTAGCGGTTGGCGTTGTTGTCGTTGACGATCCGCCACAGCCGCGGGTACTCCGGGTCGTCCGGCCCGAAGAACCTGGCCTGCACCGTCATTCGGTGCGGGCCCACATTGATCTCGACCCGCGGGTGCTTGCGCAGGTTGTGGTACCAGGCCGGGTGCCGGTCGGCGCCGCCGTTGGAGGCGACGATCAGGTAGTCGCGTCCGTCCCGGGCGTAGGTCAGCGTGCGGGTGCGCGGCCGGCCGGTGCGGGCCCCGGTGGTGTGCAGCAGCAGGCTCGGCGGGATGCCCGGCACGCGGTGCCCGAGGTAGCCGCCGGTGCGCTGGTAGATCCGGTCGTGCACACGCAGCAGCAACGGTGCAGGTCCCATGGATCAATCATGCGCAGCTTCGTCGAGGCGTGCCAGTGCCTCGCGCAGCAGTCGGCCGGACTCCTCGCGGTCCGGGTCGCGGCGCAGCACGACGCCCTTGGCGAACGAGAGCCTGTCGCCGTCGCGGCGCGGCACCACGTGCAGGTGGATGTGGAACACGGTCTGGAACGCTGCGCGCCCGTCGTTGATCACCAGGTTGTTGCCGTCGGCGTGCAGGCCGGAGACCCGGGCGGCGCGGGCGATGCGCTGCCCGAGCGTGATCATCCCGGCCAGGGTGTCCGGCGGCGTGTCGGTGAGGTCGCGGCTGTGCCGCTTCGGCACCACCAGGGTGTGGCCGCGGGAGAACGGCCGGATGTCCAGGAAGGCCAGGTAGCCGTCGTCCTCGTGGATACGGATGGCGGGGGCCTCGCCGGCGACGATGGCGCAGAAGACGCAGGACATGGCGCCCATTCTGCGCCCTTTCGCGCTGGGCCTCTTCCCGCACCGCGAGGGACCGTGTCGGTACGCCGACACGCCGGGGCGAGCGACCGCATTTGCACGTGTCGGCGTACCGACACGGTCCCTCGCGCAGGAAGGTGCGTGGGGGAGGCGCGTGGGTGTCCGGGCAGGTGCTACAGGTTGGCGGCCGACCACTCGGCCAGCCGGCGGCGGCGTTCCTCGGCCGAGACCTGCTCCACCCGTGACGAAGGTCTGCGCCGGCTCGCGGACCGTCGCGCCGGCCGCCTCGGCGCGGGCGAGCACCGCGTCGACGTCGGCGCAGTACAGCCCCAGCGAGTAGGTGACGGTGTCGTCGCCCGGGTCGGGGGCGGCGGTGCGGAACTGCGCGGACGGCTCGCCGAGCTGCAACCGGCCACAGCCGAAGTCGAGCTCGGCGTGCGCGACGCTGCCGTCCGGGTTGTCGGTGCGTTCGACGAGTTCGGCCCCGAACACCGAGGTGTAGAACGCCAGCGCATGCTCCGCGCCGGCCACACAGATGAACGGGGTCAGGCTGGTGTAGTGCTCGGGAATCATGGCCGCGAGTCTTCTAGCCTGGCTGGGGTGGGGGCTTGGATAAACGCGTCAATCCTCGACGGTCCGGTCCGCGGGGTGGTCGGCCGGGCGGTCGGCGCGGACCGCTACGAGCTGCGGCGCTGGGCGCCCTCGCCGCGCGCGGCGCGCTACCTCGAACACTTCTGGTCGGTGCGGTGGGACCTGCCGGGCGGCACCACGCACGACAGCACGGTGCTCAGCTTCCCGGTCATGCACCTGACCCGCGAGTGGGGTGAGGACGGCGTCCGGCACGGGTTCGCGCTGCCGGCCACCCTGGTGCACGGGGTGGTGCCGCGGGTCTTCCGCATCACCCTGCGCGAGCGGGGCTGGGTGCTCGGCGCCCGGTTCCGGCCCGGCGGGTTCGCCGCCCGGTTCGGCTGCGACGCCTCGACGTTGTCCGGCCGGGTGGTGCCGCTGTTGGACGGACTGCCGGGTGTGGCAATCGATCTCGACGACGACATGGAGTCGGCGCTGGCCCGGCTGGACGAGTTCGTCGGGGCCGGCCCGGACGAGCCGGACCCCGTCATCGCGGCGCTGACCGGGCTGGTGGCGCGGATTCGCGACGACGGCGGGATGCAGCGGGTCGAGCAGGTGGTGGAGCGCGCACCGTGGAGCGCGCGCACCACCCAGCGGGTGTTCCGCCGCTACGTCGGAGTGCCGGTCAAGTGGGTGCTGTGCCGCTACCGGTTGCAGCAGGCCGCGCTGGAGATCGAGACCGATCCCACGGTGGACTTCGCCGCGCTGGCGGTCCGGCTGGGCTGGTACGACCAGGCGCACTTCATCAACGACTTCCGCGACATGCTCGGGTGCACGCCGGGCGAGTACGCCGCGCGCTACGCACCGCCGCGGTGATCCGCCACCCCGGCCCGCCAGGCGGCGAGCTTGGCCGCGAACGGCATCGTCTGCGCCGGACTCGTCGACGGCAGCCGCAGGTAGGCGAGCCGCGGTCGGGGCCGCACCAGCCGGGCGAAGTTGCGCTCGGCGGCCGCGCCGTTGAACAGCACCCGGCGGATGCCCGGGTGTTCGGCGAAGAACCGCTCGAAGTCGTTGGGCACCATGGAATCCGGTCGGATCGCCGCGTCCAGGCTGCCGGTGTGCCGGCACTCGCGCAGCACGTCCCACACCGCCACCCCGGCGGCGCACAGCGCCGCGGCCCGCTGCCGGTAGGGCAGTGCGGGGTCGAACCCGAACAGGTCTGCGGTGATCCGCCAGAAGGCATTTCGCGGGTTGCCGTAGTACTCGCCGGCGGCCAGTGACAGCGCGCTGGGCATGTTGCCGAGGATGAGCAGCCGGGGGCGCTCGCCGACCAGCGGCGGCAGTCCCCGCAGCGGCGGGCCGTCCGTCATCCGCACCCCCCATCCCCGCGAGCGACCGTGTCGGCACCGCGACACGCCGCGCGATCCGGTACCGCCACGGTCATTCGCGCAGCGCGGCGGGGGAGAAGCGCCGCAGCCGCAGGCTGTTGCTCACCACGAACACCGAGCTGAACGCCATTGTCGCACCGGCGATCACCGGATTGAGCAGACCGAACGCGGCCAGCGGCAGCGCGGCCACGTTGTAGGCGAACGCCCAGAACAGATTGCCCTTGATGGTGCGCAGCGTGGCCCGGGCCAGCCGGATGGCGTCCGGCACCGCCCGCAGCCGGCCGCCGACCAGGGTGATGTCGGCGGCCTCGATCGCGACATCGGTGCCGGTACCCATCGCCATGCCCAGGTCGGCCTGGGCCAGCGCGGCGGCGTCGTTGACCCCGTCGCCGACCATCGCCACCACCCGGCCCCGCTGCTGCAGCCGTTTGACGTGGTCCACCTTGTCGGCGGGCCGCACCTCGGCGACCACCTCGTCGATGCCGAGCTGGTCGGCCACCGCGCGGGCGGCGCCGGCGTTGTCGCCGGTCAGCAGCACCGGCTCCAGCCCGAGCCGGCGCAGCTGCGAGATCGTCTCGGCCGCATCGTCCTTGACGGTGTCGGAGACGACGACCAGCCCGCGCACCACGCCGTCGACCGCGACCCACACCGGGGTGCGGCCCTGTCGCTCGGCCTGCTCGGCGGCCCGGCGCAGCGCCTCGGGCGCGGCACCGCCCACCCAGCCGGGCTTGCCGGCCGACACGCTGCGGCCCTCGACCACCCCGGCCACTCCGTTGCCGCCGTCGGCGCGGAACCCCGCCACCGGCGGCCGCCGGTCGGCGGGCACCCGCTCGGCGATGGCGCGGCCGATCGGGTGCTCCGAGGCGTGCTCGACGGCGGCGGCCAGCCGCAGCAGTTCGTCGGCGACGATACCGTCGGTGTGCACCGCCACCACGCTCATCCGGCCGGTGGTGACGGTGCCGGTCTTGTCCAGCACCACCGTGTCGACCCGGCGGGTGGACTCCAGCACCTCCGGCCCCTTGATCAGGATGCCCAGCTGGGCGCCCCGGCCGGTGCCGACCAGCAGCGCGGTCGGCGTGGCCAGCCCGAGCGCGCACGGGCAGGCGATGATCAGCACCGCCACCGCCGCGGTGAACGCCGCGCCCGCCGGCGCGCCGGACAGCAGCCAGCCGGCCAGGGTCAGCAGCGACAGCCCGATCACGGCCGGCACGAACACCGCCGCCACCCGGTCGGCCAGCCGCTGCACCGGCGCCTTGCCGCGCTGCGCCTCGGTGACCAGCCGGGCCATCTGGGCCAGTTGGGTGTCGGCGCCCACCCGGGTGGCCCGGACCCGAAGCAGCCCACCGACGTTCACCGTCGCGCCGACCACGGTGTCGCCGGGGCCCACCTCCACCGGCACCGGCTCACCGGTCAACATCGAGGCGTCCACCGCCGAGTTGCCCTCGACCACCACCCCGTCGGTGGCGATCTTCTCGCCGGGGCGCACCAGGAACACCTCGCCGACACCGAGTTGCTCGACGGGAACCCGGATCTCGGTGCCGTCGCGGAGGACCGCGACGTCCCGGGCGCCCATGTTCAGCAGCGCGCGCAGCGCCGAACCGGACTGCCGCCTGGCGCGGGCCTCGAAGTAGCGGCCGGCCAGGATGAAGGTGGTGACCGCCGCGGCCACCTCCAGATACAGGTGCGGCTCGTCGGTGCGGGACGGCAGCAGCGAGAACGCCATCCGCATCCCGGGCATCCCGGCGTGGGTGAAGAACAGGGCCCACACCGACCACAGGTACGCGGCGGTCACGCCGACCGAGATCAGCGTGTCCATCGTCGCCGCGCCGTGGCGCAGATTCGTCAGCGCGGCCCGGTGGAACGGCCAGGCGCCCCACACCACGACGGGGGAGGCCAGGGTGAACGCCAGCCACTGCCAGTGGTCGAACTGCAGGGCGGGCACCATCGACAGCAGCATCACCGGCAGGCTCAGCCCGGCCGAGACGAGCAGGCGCTGCCGCCACGGCGCCGACTCGTCGGGTTCGGGTTCGGCGGCCTCGGCCGCCGGTCGGGGCCGCGGCAGCGTCGCGGTGTATCCGGTGGCCTCCACCGCGGCGATGAGCTCGTCGGGCGTCACGTCGTCGGGAAACTCGACGGTGGCCTGCTCGGTGGCGAGGTTGACGCTGGCCCGCACCCCGTCGATGCGGTTGAGCCGTTTCTCCACCCGGGCCGCGCACGAGGCACAGGTCATCCCGCCGATGTGCAGCGTCACGGTGTTCGTCACGGCATCCCTCACGGTTCGGGGTGGGCTTCGGTCAGCCGGTGGTGTCGTAGCCGCAGTCCTCGATCGCCGCCGCGACCGCGGCCGGATCCGGGTGCCCGGCCACGGTCACGGTGCCGGCGTCGAGATCGACGTCGACCCCGGTCACGCCGGGCAACGGCGCCACCGCCCGGGTGATCGCCGCGACGCAGTGCCCGCAGCTCATCCCTGCCACCTGCAGAACCAGACTCATACCCGTGACTATACCCCCAGGGGGTATGGGTTCGGGGCCGGCGACGGTCAGGACTTGAAGTAGACCAGCTGGTGGGTGGTCGCCAGCAGCTCCCCGGACCGGCCGAACAGCTGCGCGGTCTGGTCGGCGTAGCCCCGGCCGAACCGCTGGGCGCGCGCGGTGGCCAGCACGAACTCCGCGCCGACGGCGGCCAGCGCGCCGGGCTCGGCGTGGAAGTACGTCGTGAGCGAGACCGTCCCGGCCGGCACGTAGCGGCCCAGCCGCAGGAACACCCGCGGGTAGAACACGTCGCACAGGGCGGCCAGCGCCGGGTAGTCCAGGGCCCGGGCCGGCGCGGCACGCACCCACAGTGTGGATGTCGAGTCGGGGTGCTCGGTGCCCGGTTGGGTGGGGACCGGGCCGGTGACGAACCGCATGTCGTAGTTGCGCGCCCAGGCGATGAACTCCGGGAACGGTTCGGCGGCCACCGTCGCCGGGTCGGGCGCCGCCGGCATCCGGGCCTCGGTGTCGGTCCAGGTGTCGCGGCGCAGCCCGAACACCGCGGTGCCGGTGGTGGTGACGGCCTCGCCCTGGGTGATCTCCAGCGCCCAGTGCTGGTTGGTGCGGTTGGTGCGCATCGGGCGCGCGGCGATCTCGAAGTCGCCGTCGGCGATCGGCCCGGCGTAGTTGACCGTCAGCGCCAGCGGATCGCCGTGGACCTGCGGGTGCAGCTGCACGGCGCGCACCAGGGCCGCCGCGGTGATCCCGCCGAACGGCCCCACCATGTTCGCCCAGGCCGGGGTGGTGCGGCCGCGCCAGCGGCCCGGCGCGACCGGCGTGAGATCCAGTGCGGTGTCGAACGGGTGCGGCGGTGCCTCGACGTCGGTCACGGGGGACTCCTCGGTGGGTGACGGCCTGTTCTATGTATGCTAGCATGCATAGAATCAGGTCCGTGGCGACGGGCGGAGGGAGGCCGGCATGCCCCGACGGCAGGACCCGCACACCGGTCCGCGGGCCGCGATGGTGCGCAGCGCGATCCGGTTGATGCGGCGCCGCGGCGTGGCCGCGACCTCCGTCACCGACGTGCTCGCCGACAGCGGCGCCCCGCGCGGCTCGGTCTACCACCACTTCCCGGCGGGCAAGGCGCAGCTGGTGCAGGAGGCCACCCGGGCGGCCGCCGACCAGCTCACCGCCGGCATCCGGCGGGTGCTGGCGGCCAACGACACCGCCGGGGCGCTGCGGGCACTGGCCGCCCTGTGGCGGGAGGGGCTCGACGCTGGCGACTACGCCGTGGGCTGCCCGATCGTCGCCGCCGCGCTGGGCACCGAGCGGGCCGCCCGGGACGCGGCGGGGGAGGCGTTCGCCACCTGGTCGGCGCTCATCACCGAAAAGCTCGTCGCCGACGGCGCCGACCCGCGGCGCGCCGCCGCGCTCGGCGTGCTCACCGTCGGCGCGCTCGAGGGCGCGCTCATCCTGGCCCAGGCCCAGCGCAGCCCGGCCCCGCTGGACACGGTGGTCGAGGAGCTCGCCGCGCAGTGCCGGGCCGCCACCGGCGGCTGAGCCGGGCCCCGGGGTCAGGCCCGCGTCATCGCCCAGTAGGCGCCGCGGCGCGCCAGCAGTTCGTCGTGCGTACCGGTCTCGACGATCCGGCCGCGGTCGAGCACCACGATCAGGTCGGCGTCGCGGACCGTCGACAGCCGGTGCGCGATGACGAAACAGGTTCGGTCGCGGCGCAACTCGGCCATCGCCTGGCCGACGAGCTGCTCGGTGCGGGTGTCCACCGAGCTGGTCGCCTCGTCGAGCACCAGCAGTTGGGGCCGGGCCAGCACGGCCCGGGCGATGGTGATGAGCTGTTTCTCGCCGACCGACAGCACCCCGTCGTCGGTGACCCGGGTGCGGTACCCGTCGGGCAGTCGGTCGACGAACCGGTCCACCCGGGCCGCGCGCGCCGCGGCCAGCACCTCCTGCTCACCGGCGTCCGGGCGGCCGTAGGCGATGTTGTCGTAGATGGTGCCGTCGAACAGCCAGGTGTCCTGCAGCACCATGCCGATCCGCGACCGCAGCGAACGGCGGCTCACGGTGGCGATGTCGACCCCGTCGACGAGGATCCGCCCGGCGTCCGGCTCGTAGAACCGCATCAGCAGGTTCACCAGGGTGGTCTTGCCCGCCCCGGTGGGCCCCACGATCGCCACCGTGGTGCCGGGTTCGGCCACCAGCGAGATGTCGTGCAGCACCCGTGCGTCCGGGCGGTAGCCGAAGCTGACGTGCTCGAAGGTCACCCGGCCGGGCCCGGCCGGCAGCCCGGCCGCCGGCTCCGGCGCCTGCTCCTCGGCGTCGAGCAGCTCGAACACCCGCTCGGCGCTGGCGATCCCGGACTGCAACGCGTTGTACATGCCGGCCACCTGCCCGAGCGGCTGGTTGAACTGGCGCACGTACTGGATGAAGGCCTGGATGCTGCCGAGCGTGATCTGGCCGGTGGCCACCTGCACCCCGCCGATCACCGCCACCGCCACATACCCCAGGTTGCCGATGAACCCGGTGACCGGCGAGATCAGCCCGGACAGGAACTGCGCGCCCAGGCTGGCCCGGTAGACCTCGTCGTTGAGCTCGGCGAACCGCCGCACCGCCTGCTCGCGGTGGCCGTAGGTGCGCACCACCGCGAATCCGCTGTAGGTCTCCTCGACGTGCGCGGTGAGCCGGCCCAGATTGCGCCACTGGTCGGCGAACATCCGCTGCGAACGCCGCGCGACCGCCCGGGTGGCCCACAGCGACAACGGCACGGTGAGCACGGTGATCAGCGCCAGTAGCGGCGAGATGGTCAGCATCATCGCCAGCACCGCCACCAGCGTCAGCAGCGACGAGAGCAGTTGGCTGATCGTCATCGACAGCGAGGTGGCGATGTTGTCGACGTCGTTGGTGACCCGGCTGAGCACCTCGCCGCGGCGGCGGGAGTCGAAGTAGCGCAACGGCATCCGGTGCAGCTTGGCCTCCACCTCGGCGCGCAGCGCCACCATGGTGCGCTGCACGGTGACGTTGAGGACCCGGAACTGCGCCCAGACCAGCACGGCGGCGACGAGATACAGCACCAGGGCCAGGGCCAGGGTGCGCGCCACCGCGGCGAAGTCCACCCCCTGGCCGGGCACCACGTCCATCCCGGACAGCAGGTCGGCGAAGGTGTCGTCGCCGCGCGCCCGGGCCGCCTCGATCGCCTGCTCGCGGGTCTGCCCGGCCGGCAGCCGGCCGCCGATCACTCCCTCGAACAGCAGGTCGGTGGCATGCCCCAGGATCCGCGGCCCGGCCACCCCGAGGGCGACCCCGCCGCAGCCGAGCAGGATCACCAGTGCGGCCAGCCCGCGCTGCGGGTACAGCCGGCGCAGCAGCCGCCGGGCGGTGCCGGTGAAGTCGCGGGAGCGCTCGGCCGGGCCCGGCAGCGCCCGCACCGGGGCGGTCACCGGTGCACCCCCACCGACTGCGACTCGGCCAGCTCGGCGTAGGCCGGGCAGCCCGCCAGCAGTTCGGCGTGCGTGCCCGTCCCGGCCACCCGGCCGTCCTCGAGCACCACGATCCGGTCGGCCCCGGCGACCGTCGAGATCCGTTGGGACACCACGATCGTCGTCGCCCCGGCGGCCACCTCGCGCAATGCCGCGCGCACCCGCGCCTCGGTGTGCACGTCCAGCGCCGACAGCGCGTCGTCGAACAGGTACACCGCGGGCCGGCGGATCACCGCCCGGGCGATCGCGATCCGCTGGCGCTGCCCGCCGGACAGGTTCATCCCGCCCTGGGCCACCGGCATGCCCAGCCCGTCGGGGTGGGCCCGGACGAAGTCGTCGGCCGCGGCGATCCGCAGCGCCTCCCACATCCGCGCCTCGTCGGCGTCGGCCGACCCGTAGCGCAGGTTGTCGGCGACGGTGCCGGCGAACAGTCGGGCCCGCTGCGGCACCAGGCCGAGCCAGGCCCACAGCGCCTCCGGGTCGTAGTCGCGCACGTCGACCCCGTCGATGCGGACCGTGCCCGCGGTGCGGTCGTAGAGCCGGCAGATCAGCGACACCAGCGTCGACTTGCCCGAGCCGGTGCCGCCGACGATCGCGGTGGTGGTACCGGGTTCGGCGGTGAACGTCACCCCGTCGAGCACCGGCCGGTGCGCGCCCGGATAGCTGAACCCGACCCGGTCGAGTTCGACCAGGCCGCGGATCCGGCTCGGCCGCACCGGGTTCGGTGGCGCGGTGACGGTCGGCTCGGTGGCCAGCACCGCGCCGATCCGGTCGGCGCACACCGAGGCGCGCGGGAAGGCCATCAGGATGAAGGTGGCCATCACCACCGACATCAGGATCTGCATGAAGTAGGACAGGAACGCGATCAGCGACCCGACCTGCATCTGCCCGGCGTCGATGCGCAGGCCGCCGAACCAGATCAGCGCGACGCTGGAGACGTTGATCACCAGGGTGGTGGTGGGCAGCAGCAGCGCCTGCCGCCGGCCGGCCAGCAGCGCGGTCTCCGACAGCGCCCGGTTGGCGGCGGCGAACCGTTCGGTCTCCACCGGTTCGGCGGCGAACGCCCGGATCACCCGCAGCCCGGTGAGCTGATCGCGCAGCACCCGGTTGATGTTGTCGATGAGCTGCTGCATCCGGCGGAACACCGGCAGCAGCCGGGAGACCAGCCAGGCGTTGGCCGCGGCCAGCACCGGCACGCTGACCAGCAGCAGCCAGCTCAGCCCGGCGTCCTGGTGCAGCGCCATGAGCACCCCGCCCACGCACATGATCGGCGCGGTGACCAGCACCGTGCAGGTCAGCTGCAGCAGCAGCTGGATCTGCTGCACGTCGTTGGTGGTGCGGGTGAGCAGCGACGGGGTGCCGAACCGGGCGGTCTGCTCGGCCGACAGGCCGGTGACGTGACCGAACACCGCGGCGCGCAGGTCGCGGCCGAACCCCATCCCGGCCCGGGACCCGAAGTAGACCGCGCCCACCGCGCAGGCCACCTGCAGCGCGGTGACGGCCAGCATCACCAGCCCGAGTTGCAGGATGCGTCCGGTGTCGCCGACCGCCACCCCCTCGTCGATGATCGCCGCGTTCACCGTCGGCAGGTACAGCGTCGCCAGGGTGCTGACCACCTGCAGGACCGCGACGGCGGTCAGCAGCCGGCGGTAGGGCCGCGTGTAGCGGCGCAGCAGCGCCCAGAGCATCTCGTTACTGTCGCACACCGGCCGCACCCCGGTCCGGCCCGCCACACCGGGATAACGGCAGGTCAGCGCGTTCCCGCGTGTTGGGCCGGGCGGCTGCCGCTACAGTTTGGGGCGTGAAGCGCAGCCGTACCGCTCAAGCCCTGGCCCTGGCCGTGGCCATGGCGCCGGTGATCGCCGCGTGCTCGGGTTCGGGCCCGGACTCCGCACCCGAGGTGCCGTCGGACAACCCGGCACAGCAGGCCGACGCCGAGCACGGGCCGTTCTTCCCGCAGTGCGGCGGCATCAGCGACGCGACCATCTCCGAGATCACCCAGGTCAACGGGCTGGTGAACACCGCCACCAACTCGGTGGGCTGCCAGTGGCTGGCCGGCGGCAGCATCCTCGGGCCGCACTTCTCCTTCACCTGGTTCCGGGGCAGCCCGATCGGCCGGGAACGCAAGACGATGGAGTTGTCGCGCACCAGCGTCGAGGACATCACCATCGAGGGCTACGACGGCTTCATCGGGGTGAACGAGGACCCCACGCTGGGCGGCCCGAACCTCTGCGAGGTGGGCATCCAGTTCGGTGACGACTTCATCGAGTGGTCGATCAGCTACATCCAGAAGCCGTTCCCCGACCCCTGCGATGTCGCCAAGGAACTGACCCGCCAGTCGATTGTGAACGCGAAATGACCCGGACCTCCTGCCGGCGATCCGCTGTGGCCGCGGTCGCCGTCCTGCTCGCCACGCTGGCGCTGCTGACCGGTTGCACCCGCACCGTGGAGGGCACCGCCGCCAAGTCCACCGGCGGCGGCCCCACCGCTCGCAACAACGACTCCGAGCGGCAGTACCCGAACCTGCTCAAGGAGTGCGATGTGCTGACCCAGGACATCATCGCCGAGACGGTCGGGGCCGATCCGCTCGACATCCAGAGCACCTTCGTGGGCGCGGTGTGCCGTTGGCAGGCCGCCAATCCCGCCGGGCTGATCGACATCACCCGGTTCTGGTTCGAACAGGGCAGCCTGGACCACGAGCGCGAGGTGGCGCAGCGGCTGGACTACCGCATCGAGGACCGCCGGGTCGCCGGGATCCAGTCGATCGTGATGCGCCCGGGCGACCCGAACGGTTCGTGCGGGGTGGCCAGCGACGCCGCGGGCGTGGTCGGCTGGTGGATCAACCCGCAGGCCCCCGGCATCGACGCCTGCGACATGGCGCTCAAGCTGATGGAGCTCACCCTCGCCACCCGCGCCTGAGCGGGGACTCCTCAGCGGGGAACGTGGAACGCCTCGAGCACCGCGCCGCCGAGTTCCAGCCCGGCCCAAGGCAGCTCGGTGCGCAGCACCGCCACCGCCGAGGTGGGGAACTTGCGCGCGATCGCGTCGGCGGCGTCGTGATCCCCGCCGCCGGCCAGGCCGAGCGCGACCTGTGACATCGCCGGCTCGTGCCCGACGACCAGCAGTGTCCGCGCGTCGCCGCCGTGACGGTTGATGACGTCGATCACCGTCCCCGGTGTGGCGTCGTAGAGCCGGTCGAGGTACTCCACCGGCGCCTCGATCCCGGTGCGGGCCAGGGTCTGGCGGGTTCGGGTCGCCGTCGAGCACAGCACCCGGTCGATCATCGGGGCGTGCTCGCGCAGCCAGGCACCGGCCAGTCCGGCCTCGCGCACCCCGCGCGGGGCCAGCGGCCGGTCGTGGTCGGCCGTGTCGGCGGGATAGTCGGACTTGGCGTGCCGCAGCAACAACAGGGTCCGTGCCACCAGCCCACCGTAGCGACCCAGGTCTACTAGGGCGCGTAGTAGACGCGGGTAGCATGCCGGGTATGGGCACCCCGCGGACCGCCGCGCGCCAGGTGTGTGGCGCGCTGGTGGCGGCGTGCTCGGCGGTCCTTACCGTGGCCGCCCACCTGGCCGCCGGCGGCGGCGTGCCGTCCGGCGGGCGGCTGGTGTGTGCTGGGCTGGCCGGCGCGGTGATCGGGGCGCTGCCGGCCGGGCTGGGGTCGGCCCGCGACCGCAGCCGGCCGGTGCAGGTGGTCGCGGCGCTGCTGGCCGCCCAGGCGGTCGGGCACGTGACCCTGGCGGGCACCGCCGCGGCGCACGACCATGCCGCCGCCCGGCCGACCGCGGTGATGGTCGCCGCGCACCTGGCCGCGGCGCTGCTGCTCGGCGCGGCGATCAGCGCGGTGGAGCACCGCTGGGCGGTGTGCGCGACGCTGCTGGGCTGGCTGCGGCTGTTCTTCGCCCCGGTCGCCGTGCCGTGGCCGGGGCGGCGGCCGGCGGCCGGCGGCGACGTGGTGGCGCAGTCGGTGCTGCGCGCGCCGGGGTTGGGGATGCGGGCACCGCCGGTGCGGTGCGCCGCCGGACGGAGCTAGCCGGCACCGCCCGTCACCGCCGCGCCGCAGGGCTGCGGCGGCTCCCCGTTCACCCGTTGCACAGGAGTCGACTCACCATGCTCTTCAACCACATCCACCGCATGCCCCGCCGCGCGTTCGTCGCGCTGGCCGCCGGGGCGCTGCTGGCCGCCGGCTGCACCGATGCGGCCGAACCGCAGGACGGCCCGCTGGCCGAGCGGGTCAGCGTCTCCGACGCCTGGGCCAAGGCCGTCGACGCCGGGATGACCTCGGTGTTCGCCACGTTCGCCAACGACGGCGTCCGCGACGCCCAGCTCGTCTCGGCGGCCTCTCCGGTCGCCGCGACGGTGGAGATCCACGAGGTCGTGTCCGACGGCGCCGGCGGGTCCCGGATGCAGCCGAAGGCGGGCGGCATCACGGTGCCCGCGCACGGCCGGACCGAACTCGCCCCGGGCGGCGACCATCTCATGCTGATGGACCTGCGCCATCCGCTGCGGCCCGGTGACGAGGTCGAGCTGACCGTCACCTTCGCCGACGGCTCCACGCTGCCGGTCACCGCCCAGGTCCGCGACTTCGCCGGTGCGCAGGAGAACTACTCCGGCGGCGCCGATCACGCGGACCACGGGGACCACCGGCACGCCGACGAGCACACCGGCCACCACCATGGCTGACCGTCCCGCCCGGTGGGCACTCAGCCGACGGCGGGTGCTGCTGGGCGGGGCGGCCGCGGCGGCCGGGACGGCGCTGACCGGATGCGGCGCGCCCCGGTCCGCCGGTGCGGCCGGTTCCGGCACGACCGGGTTCGGCTCGGCGACGGTGCCCTTCCACGGCCCGCACCAGGCCGGTGTCACCACCGACCCGCAGGCCCACGCCCTGTTCATCGCGCTGGACCTGGTCCCGCCGCCGGGCCGCGACCCCCGCGAGGCGCTGCGGGCGGTGCTGAAGCTGTGGACCGCCGACGCCGCCCGGCTCACCCGGGGCCGGCCCGCCGTCGCCGACACCGAACCGGAACTGGCCGAACACCCGGCCCGGCTGACCGTCACGGTCGGGCTGGGCCCGGCGCTGTTCGACCGCGTCGGGCTGGCGGCGCTGCGCCCGCCCACGGTGGCCGAATTGCCGGGGTTCGCCACCGACCGGCTCGAACCGGCCTGGTGCGGCGGGGATCTGCTGCTGCAGCTGTGCGGCGACGACCCGGTCGCCCTCGCGCATGCGGCCCGGGTGCTGCTGAAGAACACCCGCACCCTGACCCGGCCGCGGTGGCGGCAGACGGGATTCCGCAACGCCTACGGCGCCCGGCCCGACGGCACCGCCATGCGCAACCTGATGGGGCAGGTCGACGGCACGGTCAACCCGCGCGGCGAGGACGCGTTCGACCGCTACGTGTGGGACGACGGGGCCGCGGCGCCCTGGTTCGCCGGCGGCACCGTGGCGATCGTCCGGCGCATCCGCATGGAGCTGGACACCTGGGACGAACTCGACCGCACCAGCAAGGAACTCACCGTCGGACGCCGGCTGGACACCGGGGCCCCGCTGACCGGCGAGCACGAGTTCGACGAACCGGACTTCGCCGCCGAGGTGGGCGGCATCCCGGTCATCCCGCCCAACGCGCACATCGCGCTGGCCCGCCGGCGCACCGACGACGAGCAGTTCCTGCGCCGGCCGTACAACTACGACGACCCGCCCGCGCCGGGGGCCACCACCGACTGCGGCCTGATCTTCGTCACCTACCAGCGCGACCCGGCCCGCCAGTTCGTCCCGGTGCAGCAGCGGCTGGCCGAGGCCGACGCGCTCAACCCGTGGATCACCACCATCGGGTCGGCGGTGTTCGCCATCCTGCCCGGGGTGCGCTCCGACCGCGACTGGCTGGGCCGGGGGCTGTTCGAGCGGGGCTGACCCGGGTCCGGCCCCGCCTGCGCGGTGTTGTCGGTGCCCGGCCATACACTCGCGGTGCCCGTTGACCATGGGAGAGCGAAGGGGGGCGCGATGCGGTTCCTGCACACCGCGGACTGGCAGCTCGGCATGCCGCGCTACTTCCTCAAGGGAGAGGCGCAACCGCGGTACTCGGCGGCCCGGCGCGAGGCGGTGCGCCGGATCGGCGAACTCGCCGCCGAGGTGGGGGCGGAGTTCGTCGTCGTCGCCGGCGACGTGTTCGACGACAACCGGCTCGACCCGCGCGAGGTCAGCCTGTCGCTGGAGGCCATGCGCGCGATCGGGGTGCCGGTGTATCTGTTGCCGGGCAACCACGACCCGCTCAACGCGGTGTCGGTGTACACCAGCCCGCTGTTCGTCGCCGAGCGGCCGGACAACGTCGTGGTGCTCGACCGCCCCGGCGTCCACGAGGTGCGGCCGGGGTTGCAGCTGGTGGCCGCGCCGTGGCGGTCCAAGCATCCGACCTCGGATCCGGTGGCCGGAGTGCTCGAGGAGCTGCCCGCCGACGGCACCGCCCGGATCGTGGTCGGGCACGGCGGGGTCGACATCTTCGTCCCGGACAAGGACCGGCCGTCGTTGATCCGGCTGGCGGCGCTGGAGGAGGCGGTCGCCCGCGGGGCGGTGCACTATGTGGCGTTGGGGGACAAGCACTCCCGCATGTCGGTGGGGGCCACGGGCCGGATCTGGTATTCGGGTTCACCGGAGGTGACCAACTACGACGACATCGAGCCCGACTCCGGGCACGTGCTCGTCGTCGACCTCGACGAGGACGATCCGGCGCACCCGGTGCGGGTCGAACCGCGCCGGGTCGGCCGCTGGAAGTTCATGACCCTGCGCCGGTCGGTGGACGACAGCCGCGACATCGCGGATCTGGACATCAACCTCGACCAGATCACCGACAAGGAGTGCACCGTGGCGCGGCTGGGGCTCACCGGCACCCTCTCGGTCGCCGACAAGGCCGGCCTGGACGCCTGCCTGGACAGGTACAGCCGGTTGTTCGCGGCGCTGCGGGTCGAGGAACAGCTCAGCGAGATCGCCGTACTGCCCGCCGACGGGGAGTTCGACGATCTGGGCCTGGGCGGGTTCGCGGCGGCCGCGGTCGACGAGCTGCTCGAGTTGGCCCGCGGCGACGACGAGCAGGCCGAGGACGCCCGGGCGGCGCTGGCGCTGCTGTGGCGGCTGGCCGGGCGCACGGAGCGGGCCGGGGACGACGCCGGGAACGACAAGGAGGGGACGGCGGCGTGAGACTGCACCGGCTGGTCCTGACCAACTACCGCGGCATCGAGCACCGCGAGGTCACCTTCCCCGAGCGCGGGGTGGTCATCGTCAGCGGTGCCAACGAGATCGGCAAGTCCTCGATGGTCGAGGCGCTCGACCTGCTCATCGACGCCAAGGACCGTTCCAAGAGCGCCCAGGTCAAGGCGGTCAAACCCACCCACGCCGACGTGGGAACCGAGGTCACCGCCGAAATCTCCACCGGCCCATATCATTTCGTGTACCGCAAGCGCTTCCACAAGCGCCCGGAGACCGAGCTGACCGTGCTGGCGCCGGTCCGTGAGCAGCTCACCGGCGACGAGGCGCACGAGCGGGTGCTGGTGATGCTGAACGAGACGGTCGACATGGACCTGTGGCGCGCCCAGCGGGTGCTGCAGGCGGCCTCGACCGCGCCGGTGGATCTGTCCGGCTGCGACGCGCTGTCGCGGGCGCTCGACGTCGCCGCCGGGGAGGCGGCGCACGCCGGCGCGGCCGACCCGCTGCTCATCGACCGCATCGAGGAGGAGTACCGGCGCTACTTCACCCCCACCGGCAAACCGACGGGGGAGTGGGCCGCCGTGGGCAAGCGGCTCGAGGCGGCCAAGGCCGAGGTGAAGCTGTGGCAGGACAAGCTCGCCGAGGTCGACGAGGCCACCGCCCGTCACGACGCCCTGACCGAACAGCTGGCCGACCTCACCCCGCAGTGCGAGGCCGCCCGGCAGCGGCTGGCGCAGGCGCAGCAGGCCGCCGCGGCGGTCGAGCAGCTGACCCGACGGGTCGGTGAGGCCGAACACGCCGCCCGCACCGCCGAGGCGGTGCGCGACAACGCCGACCGCGCGCTGGCCGAGCGGCGCCGGCTGCGCGGGGAGGTCGACGAGCGCGCGTCCGGCATCGCCGAACTGCAGGCCGCCGCCGAGGCCGCCGCGCAGCGGGAGACCGCCGCCCGGGCCGCTCAGCAGGCCGCCGAGGCCGCCGCCGACGCGGCCCGCGCCGCCGCCGACGCCGCCTACGCCGACCTCGAGCGCGCCCGACAGGCGGTGCGGCGGCTGGAGGACCGCGACGAGGCCGAGCAGCTGGCCGACCGGCTGTCGAGGATCGACGCCGCCCGCCGCGAGCTGGACCGCATCGACGCCGAGCTGGCCGACAACACCGTCACCGACGCGGTGATGCAGGCGGTCGAGGCCGCCCTGCGCGAGGTGGAACGCGCTGCGGCCCAGGTCGAGGCGGCCTCGGCCCATATCGAGCTGGCCGCCGCGGCCGACGTGGAGCTGCGGATCGACGGTGAGCCGGTGCGGCTGTCGGCCGGCGGGCAGTGGGACACCGCCGCGGCCACCCCGACCGAGATCGACCTGCCCGGCCTGCTGCGGGTGCGGGTGGTGCCCGGCGCACCGGCCGCCGACACCACGGCCAAACTCGATGCGGCCCAACACAAGCTGGACGAAGCGCTGCGCGCCGCCGGGGCGGCCGACGTCGAGGCAGCCCGGGCCGCACACCGCCGCCGCGCCGAACTGACCGGCACCCGGCAGGCCAAGCAGGCCGAACTCGGGGCGCTGATCCGCGACGACGACGTCGAGTTGCTGCGTGCTCGGCTGGCCGAGCTGCGCGCCGCCGAACCGGGGCCGGCGCAGGCCGACGACCCGCCGGACCTCGCCACGGCCCGCGCCGACCTGCAGACCGCCGAGCAGGCCTACCGCACCGCACTGGCCGACAGCGAAACCCACCGCAAGGCCGCCGCCGAGGCGGCCGCCGGTGCGGCCGAGGCGGCCCGGCAGGCCACCGCCGCCCGGGAGAAGCTCGCCGCCGCCCAGCAGGAGCTGACCGCCGCCACCGAGCGGTTGGCGGCCCAGCGCGCCGAGACCTCCGACGACGAGCTGATCGTGCGCGCCCAGGCCGCCGCCGAGCAGGCCGAGGCGGCCACCGCAGAGGTGGCCCGGCTGCGCGCCGAGCTCGCCGCCGCCGGCCCCGACGCCGTCACCGCCGCCCTGGACGAGGCGCAGCGCGCCGTCGACGGGCTCGAACGGCAGCGCGCCGAGGCCGACGACGCGCTGCGCGAGGTCGCCGCGGCACTGAAGGTGTACGGCAGCGAGGGCCGCAAGGGCCGGCTCGACGAGGCCGAGACCGAACTGACCCACGCCCGCGCCGAGCACGACCGGGTGGGCCGCCGGGCCCGCGCCGCGAAGCTGCTGCGCGACACCGTGCTCCGCCACCGCGACACGGCCCGGCAGCGCTACGTCGAACCGTTCCGCGGCGAGGTGGAACGGCTCGGCCGCCTCGTGTTCGGCGAGAGCCTCGAGGTCGAGGTCGACAACACGCTGGCCATCCGGCGGCGCACCCTCGACGGCCGCACCGTCGAGTACGAGGCGCTGTCCGGTGGGGCCAAGGAGCAACTCGGCATCATCACCCGGCTGGCCGGCGCGGCCCTGGTGGGCAAGGACGACAGCGTTCCGGTGGTCATCGACGACGCGCTCGGCTTCACCGACGCCGAGCGGCTGCGCCGGATGGGTGCGGTGTTCGACGCGGTCGGCACCGACGCGCAGGTCATCGTGCTGACGTGCAGCCCGGAGCGCTACGCGGCGATCGACAACGCCCACCGCATCGCACTCTCCGCGTAACCGCCCCGCGGCGCGCAGCCGCCGACGCCCCCGAATCCCGCCTTGTCCGGGGGTGTTCGCGTCTGCTCGCGCGGTGGGCCCACCCGGCAGAATGATCGGGTGACGATGACCGCCGGGCGCCGCCGCATCCATCGGCGGCTGGCCGCCCTGCCCGGGGTGCGCAGCCTGCGCCGGCCGGTCACCCCGGACGGCCGCGCCGCCTTCGACCTGTACTACGTGCGCAGTGGGCCCCGCTCGCCGCACCCGCTGCTCGTCGTCCCCGGCGGCCCGGGGGCGGCCTCGATCGCGCTCTACCGCGGGCTGCGCCGCCGGGCCGCCGCGGCCGGGCTCGACGTGCTCATGGTCGAACACCGCGGGGTGGGGCTGTCCCGCCACGACGACACCGGCGCGGACCTGCCCGCCGCGGCGCTGACCGTCGAACAGGTCGTCGCCGACCTGGCCGCGGTGCTCGACCACGAGCGGGTCGAGCGGGTGGTGGTCTACGGCAGTTCCTACGGCGCATACCTGGCCGCCGGGCTGGGAGTGCGCCACCCGGCACGGATCCACGCCATGGTGCTGGACTCCCCGGTGTGCTCGGCCGGCGACATCCACACCGTGCGGGCCGCGCTGCGCCGGGCGTTCTGGGACGGTGCCGACCCCGACACCGCCGCACTGGCGCCGCGGATCCGCCGGCTGGCCGAGGCCGGCGCGCTCTCCCCGGCCGGGGTGCAGCTGGCGGTCACCGTGTACGGGCTGGCCGGCCCCGAGGTGCTCGGCCGGCTGTTGGATCTGCTGGCGGCCGGACGCACCGGGGTGTGGACCGCGGTCGGCGGGCTGGCCCGGTACCTGCTCGACCGGCAGACCCCGTTCCACTTCGAGCCCGATCTGGTGGAGCGGATCGGCTACCGGGAACTGGACTTCGGTGCCGAACCCGACGGCGGCCCGCTCGATCCCGCCCCGGCCTACCGCGCGGCCGCCCACACCCCGGTCGCGTTCGAGGCCGAGCCCTACGATCTGCACCGGGCGCTGCCCGGATTCGGCTGGCCCACCGTGGTGCTGGCCGGTGGGCGGGATCTGGTCACCCCGCCGGCGCTGGCCCGTGCCGCGGCCCGACGCATCCCGGGCGCGGTGCCGGTCGAACTGCCCACCGCCGGACACAGCCTGCTGGACCTGCGTGAAGCCGCGGCGCTGGAGGTGGCGCGCGCCGTGCACACCGGCGCGACGGCCGGGCTGGCGGCCCGGGTCCGCGAACTCGACGCGCTGCCGCCGGGGGCGGCGGTGCGGCTGGCCGCCCGCGCGGTGGCCGCGGCCGCCCGCGCCGAGGCGCTGCTGGTCAGGGCTTCATGAAGCCGATCTTGGTGTAGTCGGCGTCGGCGAGCCCGAACGCCCCGAAGTTGGCCAGGTTCTCGCGCACCGCGACATTGCCGGGGGACTGGGTCAGCGGCAGGCTGAACACCTCGTCCCACAGCATCTCGTCGACCTCGTTGGCCAGCTTGATCGCGGCCTGCGGGTCGAGTTCGGCGAGCGTCTGCTCGATCTTCGCGTCGATCTCGGGGCTGCCGATCCGGCCGAAGTTGCTCTCCCCGTCCGAGGCGTAGATCTGCGGCAGCCCGGACAACGGGAACGCGTCACCGACCCAACTGAACTGGGCGATGTCGAAGTTGCCCGGGATGATGTGGTCGGTGAAGAACCGCTCGCCGGGTTTGGGATCCAGTTCGAGCTTCACCCCGATCTCGGCCAGGTTGTTCTGGGTGATCTGGGCGACCGGGCGGGTGCTGGCCGCGTCGAAGTACACGTCGCGGATCACCAGCCGGCGGCCGTCCTTCTCGCGCCACTGGCCGTTGAGTTTCCAGCCCAGCGCGTCGAGTTCGGCCTTGGCGGCCTCCGGGTCGTAGCCGACGACCTCACTGTTGTCCTGGTAGCCGTCCTGGCCGGCGACGTAGATGTGGTTGTTGAGCGGGCGCGGCTCGTCGACCAGCCCGCGCTGGGTGACGTTGGCGATGGTCTGCCGGTCGATACCCTTGGCGATGGCCTGGCGCAGCTTCTTGTCGGCCAGGATCGAGCCGGGCGCGCCGTTGAAGGTGATGTGGTACCAGCTGTTGCCCGGCGCCCGGCGCACCGCGATGCCCGGGGTGCGCCGCGCGATGGTCAGCTCGTCGATGGTGGCCAGCCCGGTGGCGTCGAGGGCGTTGTTCTGCAGCGCCGGGATGCGCGCGGCGTCGTCGAGCACCGAGTACGTGATGGAGTCCAGCAGCGGCGGCTCACCCCACCACTTCGGGTTGCGGGTCAGCACGATGCGCTGGGCGCCCCGGTCGATGGTGGAGACGACGAACGGTCCCGCCGACGGGCCCGGCCGGTCCAGCTGAGCCCGGTTGAACGCCTCCGGGGTGGCGGTCATGCTCTTGGGCAGCAGCATGGTGTTGCCGGAGAACATGCCGCGCCACTCCGCGTACGGCTCGGCGAAGGTCATCACGGCCTGCCGGTCGTCGACGCCGCGGGTCACCGACGCCACCCGGTCGGCGCCGTTGGGGCTGGCGATCGCGAAGGCCGGGTCCCTGCCGCTGGTGGCGTGGATCTGGGCGGCGATGTCCTCCCAGGTGATCGGCGTGCCGTCGCTCCACACCGCCTTCGGGTTGATCGTCCACACCACCACCTGCGGGTCGGTGCTGGTCAGCTCGACGCTGGTGAAGTAGTCGGTGTTGAGCGTCATGGTGCCGTCGGCGGCGATCCGGAACGCGCGCGGCAGGGTGGCTTTCAGCATGCCGGCGGCGTCGGCGACGTTGCCGTCGATGTGCAGCGGGTTGAAGTTCGGCGGGAATGCGGTCAGCGCCAGCCGCAGGTTGCCGCCCTGCTGCAGGTTCGCCACGTCCTGCGGGTTGATGTCGTTGGTGGTGCCGAGTTCGGCGTTGCCGCCGACCGGCGGCACCGGTTCCGGCTCGCCGGCGCAGCCGGCGGCGAACAGCAGCGAACCGATCAGGCCGGCGATGGCGAGGCGTCGCAACGTCATGCGCCAGACTCTATCCGCGGCCCGCGGGCCGCGTGTCCATCCCGCGTTCCGGCCGGGGCACCGCCGCCAGCAACCGGCGGGTGTACTCGTGCCGCGGCTCGGCGAACACCCGGTCGGCCGGGCCCTGTTCGACGATGCGGCCCCGGTACATCACCGCCACGTCGTGGGCCAGGTGGCGCACCACCGACAGGTCGTGCGAGACGAACAGGTAGGCCAGCCCGTAGCGGTCCTGCAGGTCCAGCAGCAGGTTGATGATCCCGGCCTGGATGGACACGTCCAGCGCGGACACCGGCTCGTCGAGCGCCAGGATCCGCGGCCGCAGCGCCAGCGCGCGGGCGATGCCGATGCGCTGCTTCTGCCCACCGGAGAACTCCGCCGGGTAGCGGTCGGCGTCGGTGCGGCGCAGCCCCACCTCGGTGAGCAGTTCGGCCACCCGCTGCTCGATCTCGGCCTTGCCGAACCCGTTGGCCTGCAACGGTTCGGCGAGCACGTCGAACACCGGCAGGCGCGGGTCCAGGGCGGCGGCCGGGTCCTGGAAGACGACCTGCACCTGGCCGCGCAGCGACCGCCGGGTGCGGGCGTCCAGGCACGCCACGTCGGTGCCGAGCACCTCGACGGAACCGGCCTGCGGCGGGCGCAGCGCCAGGATCTCGTGCAGCGTGGTCGACTTGCCCGAGCCGGACTCGCCGACGATGCCCAGGGTGCGGCCGGCCCGCAGTTCGAATCCGATGCCGTCGACGGCGCGCACCTCGCCGACCTGCCGGCGCAGCAGCACCCCCTTGGTGAGCCGGTAGGTGCGGGCCAGGTCGCGCACCCGCAGCACCACCTCCGGCTCGCCGGCGTCGTCGTCCGGTCGTGCCGGCGGCGCGGTGGCCACCCGGTACACCTGTGCCGCGCTGCGGCCGGCGGTCTCGGCGGTGCGGATACAGGCCGCCAGGTGGTCGGGGTCCCCGTCGACCGGGACGAGTTCCGGCTCGGCGCTGCGACATTCGTCGATCGCCAGCGGACACCGCGGGGCGAACGGGCAGCCCGGGGGCAGCGCGGCGGGCGCCGGGGGTGCGCCGGGGATCGGCACCAGCCGGTCGCCGCGCGCGGCGTCCAGGCGCGGCACCGAGCCGAGCAGCCCGACGGTGTAGGGCATCCGGCGGTCGGTGTAGAGCCGCCGCACCGGGGCCGCCTCCACCGCCCGGCCCGCGTACATCACCACCGCCCGGTCGGCGAACTCGGCGACCACCCCGAGGTCGTGGGTGATGACGAGCACCCCCGCCCCGGTGACGTCGCGGGCGGTGCGCAGCACGTCGAGGATCTGGGCCTGCACCGTGACGTCCAGCGCGGTGGTGGGCTCGTCGCAGATGAGCAGATCGGGGTCGTTGGCGATGGCGATCGCGATGACCACCCGCTGGCGCTCCCCGCCGGACAGTTCGTGCGGGAAGGACCGGGCCCGCCGCTGCGGCTGGTTGATGCCGACCAGCTCGAGCAGCTCCACCGCGCGGGCCCGGGCGGCCCGGCGGGTCAGCCCGTGCCGGTGGATCCGCAGCGCCTCGGCGATCTGGTCGCCGACCGTGTAGACCGGGGTGAGCGCGGACATCGGGTCCTGGAACACCGTGCCGATGGCGCGGCCGCGGATGGCCGAGAGTTCCCGGTCGGAGCGGCCGATCAGCTCCTCGCCGCGCCACCGGATCGAGCCGCGCACCTCGGCGTGCCCGGGCAGCAGCCCGACGACGGCCATCGCTGCGGCGGATTTGCCGGCCCCGGACTCGCCGACCAGCGCCACCACCTCGCCGGGGTCGACGTCGAAGCTCAGCCCGCGCACCGCCGGCACCCGCTCGGTCTCGGTGGCGAAGGTGACCGTCAGGTCGCGCACCCGCAGCAGGCTCACCGGCGGCCCGCCTTCCCGCGTGCCCGCCGCGCCGGCCGTGCCGCGGGGTCCAGGGCGTCGCGCAGCCCGTCGCCGATCAGGTTGGCGCACAGCACGATCGTCACCAGCACCCCGGCCGGGAACAGGAACAGCCACGGGAATGTCGTCACCGACGGGGTGCCGTCGGCGATCAGCGTGCCCAGTGACACGTCCGGCCGTTGCACGCCGAATCCCAGGAAACTCAGCCCGGTTTCGGCGATCACCGCCACGCCGACGTTGAGCGTGGTGTCGATGATCAGGATGGACGCCACGTTCGGGATGATGTGGCGGGTGATGATGCGGGCGTCGCTGACCCCCATGTAGCGTGCCGCGACGACGAATTCGCGTTCGCGCAGGCTCATCGTCAGCCCGCGCACGATGCGGGAGCTGATCATCCAGCTGAACGCCGCCAGCAGCACGATCAGCCAGACGATGTTGCCGCGGGTGCGCGGGGTGACGATGGCGATGAGCAGAAAGCTCGGCACCACCAGCAGCAGGTCGACCAGCCACATCAGCGCCCGGTCCCGCCAGCCGCCGAAGTAGCCGGCCACCGCGCCCACGGTCGCGGCGATCACCGTGGAGATGACCGCCACGCACAACCCGATCAGCAGCGACTTCTGCATGCCGCGCAGGGTCTGGGCGAGCAGGTCCTGGCCCAGGGCGTTGGTGCCGAACCAGTGCCGGGCGCTGGGCGGCTGCTGCAGCGCGGTGTAGTCGAGCCGGCTGTAGTCGTAGGGCAGCAGCGGCGGCAGTACCCAGCAGGCGGCGAACAGCAGCACCAGCACCGCCAGCGACACCACCGCGGGCCGGTTGCGCAGGAAGCGCCGCCACACCAGGGTGCGCCGGGACACGAAGCGGTGGGTGTCCACCCCGCTGCGCACCGTCTCGGTGTCGAACCCGGTGCTCATGCGCCCACCCGCACTCTCGGGTCCAGTGCGGCGTAGATGACGTCGGACAGCAGCCCGGCCAGCAGGATCGCCACCCCGCTGAGCACGGTGATGGCCACCACCACGTTGGTGTCCTGGTTGGTGATGCCCTGGATCCACCACTCGCCGACGCCGTGCCAGCCGAAGATCTTCTCGGTGAACACCGCCCCGGTGATCAGCGCGCCGAAGCCGTAGGCGAACAGCGTGGCCATCGGGATCAGCGCGGTGCGCAGCCCGTGCTTGAGCAGCGCCCGGCGCCGGGTCAGCCCCTTGGCGCGGGCGGTGCGGATGAAGTCCTGGCCGAGCACGTCGAGCATGGCGTTGCGCTGGTAGCGGCTGTACCCGGCGATCGAGCCGAGCGCGAGCGTGACGGTGGGCAGGACGAGGTGCTGCACCCGGTCGACGAACCGGTCCCAGGGCCCGCCCACCGCGTCCGGGGAGGTCTCGCCGATGTACTCGAACAGCTGCACGCCGAGCACCGAGTTGACGTTCAGCGCGGCCAGGATGAGCACGTTGGCGATGACGAACACCGGCGCGCTGATGATCAGCAGCGACAGCGTGGTGATCACCCGGTCGGAGAGCCGGTACTGGCGGATCGCGCCCCACGCGCCGACGGCCACCCCGACCACGGTGCCGACCACCGAGCCGATGAGCACCAGCCGCAGGCTCACCCCGACCCGCCGCCACAGTTCCTCGGCCACCGGCTGGCCGGTCACCGTGGTGCCGAAGTCGCCGCGCACCGCCCCGGCCGCCCAGTCGAGGTAGCGCACCGGGATGGGCTTGTCCAGGCCGAGTTCGGCGGCCTTGGCGTCGATGGTCGACTGCGGCGGGCGCGGGTTGCGCTGCAGCAGCGCGTCGAGCGGTTCGAAGAACCACGAGGCCAGCGCGAAGGTGAGGAAGGACGCCAGCACCAGCAGCACCACGTAGTTGAGCAGCCGGCGCGCCAGGAAACGGGTCACCGGCGGATCCCGTGCTCCGGACCGTGCATGGGCTCAGGGTAGGAGATCGGGCCGCTCCCGGCCGACCGGGCGCGCCCGACCACGCGTGCCCTTTCTCCCGCGAGCGGACGTGAAATCCCCCGCGCCGGGCCGCGAACGGGGGGTTACGCGTCTGTTCGCGGGGGGGAAGAGCGGGGGACCGTTACGGGTTCTTGTCGCGGTGCTGCGGGCACAGATACATCGGCGCGCCCGCGATCACGAAGTTCGACAGCATCTCGTCGCCGGTGCGGACGTCGAGCGCGGCGGCCACCGCGTCCCAGGTCGCCCCGCGGTCGTACTCGGCGCACACCTGCCGGCCCCAGCCGAGCAGGGTGGCGCAGTCGGTACCGACCCCGGCGCGCGCCATCGCCACGCAGAACTCGGGGGCGGGCTGGGCGCCCGCGGCGGGCATCGGCAGGCCGGCAAGGGCAACGACGGCACCCGTCGCCAGCACCGCACCGCGCAGAGGGGATCGGCTCACAACTCTCTCTTTCGCTGTGCCCGTCGCGTTCGTTACCGGCGGGTTCGTCACCGGCCCGGGGTGCTGCCCACTGTAGGGTCGCCCGGTCACGATCGGGTCTCGGCGCCCGCCCGGGGAAAGCGCCCCACGTTGACAGCGCGGGGCGCGGACTGGTTCCATACCTGGTTATGGCTGTAATTCTGACCAGTCCAACCAACTTTACGAGGATGCGATGACCCTGGCACCCGAGCAGGCCGTCGCGCCCGGACGGTACGAACTGAGCCACCTCCGCTCGCTCGAGGCGGAGGCGATCCACATCATCCGCGAGGTGGCCGCCGAGTTCGAGCGGCCCGTGCTGCTGTTCTCCGGCGGCAAGGACTCCATCGTCATGCTGCACCTGGCGTGCAAGGCGTTCCGGCCCGGCCGCCCGCCGTTCCCGGTGATGCACGTCGACACCGGACACAACTTCGAGGAAGTGCTGCAGGCCCGCGACGAGCTGGTCGCCGAGACCGGGGTGCGCCTGGTCGTCGCCAAGGTCCAGGACGACATCGACGCCGGCCGGGTGGTGGACAAGGGGCCGTCGCGCAACCCGCTGCAGACCGTCACGCTGCTGCGCGCCATCCGGGAGAACAAGTTCGACGCCGCCTTCGGCGGGGCCCGCCGCGACGAGGAGAAGGCCCGCGCCAAGGAACGGGTGTTCAGCTTCCGCGACGAGTTCGGCCAGTGGGACCCGAAGAACCAGCGGCCCGAGCTGTGGAACCTCTACAACGGCCGCCACCACAAGGGCGAGCACATCCGGGTGTTCCCGCTGTCGAACTGGACCGAGTACGACATCTGGGCCTACATCGGCCAGGAGAACATCAAGCTGCCGTCCATCTACTACGCCCACCGGCGCAAGGTGTTCCGCCGCGACGGGATGCTGCTGGCGGTGCACCGGTACATGCAGCCGCGCCCCGACGAGGAGGTGTTCGAGACCTCGGTGCGGTTCCGCACCGTCGGCGACGTCACCTGCACCGGGTGCGTGGAGTCCACCGCCGCCACCGTCGACGAGGTGATCGCCGAGACCGCGGTGTCGCGGCTGACCGAGCGCGGCGCCACCCGCGCCGACGACCGCATCTCCGAGGCCGGCATGGAGGACCGCAAGCGGGAGGGCTACTTCTGATGACGCAGACGCTGACCGAGAGCCTGGCCGCGCCGACCACGCTGCTGCGCATCGCCACCGCCGGCTCGGTCGACGACGGCAAGTCCACCCTCATCGGCCGGCTGCTCTACGACTCCAAGGCGGTGATGGAGGACCAGTTGGCCGCCGTGGAGCGCACCTCCCGCGAGCGCGGTCACGACTACACCGACCTGGCCCTGGTCACCGACGGGCTGCGCGCCGAGCGCGAGCAGGGCATCACCATCGACGTCGCGTACCGCTACTTCGCCACGGCCAAGCGGAAATTCATCATCGCCGACACCCCGGGGCACATCCAGTACACCCGCAACATGGTCACCGGCGCCTCCACCGCGCACCTGGTGATCGTGCTCGTCGACGCCCGCAACGGCCTGCTCGAGCAGTCCCGCCGGCACGCCTTCCTGGCCTCGCTGCTCGGCGTCAAGCACGTGGTGCTCGCGGTCAACAAGATGGACCTCATCGACTGGGACCAGCAGCGGTTCGAGGCCATCCGCGACGAGTTCGTCGAGTTCACCACCCGGCTCGATCTCAACGACGTGACGGCGATCCCGATGTCGGCCCTGCACGGCGACAACGTCGTCGACAAGTCCGACCGCGCGCCCTGGTACGAGGGCCCGTCGCTGCTGCGCCACCTCGAGGAGGTGTCCATCGCCGCCGACCGCAACCTGGTCGACGCGCGGTTCCCGGTGCAGTACGTCATCCGCCCGCACACCCGTGAGCACCAGGACCACCGCAGCTACGCCGGCACGGTGGCCAGCGGCGTGCTGCGCCCCGGCGACGAGATCGTGGTGCTGCCCGGCGGCAGGACCTCCCGGATCACCGCGATCGACGGCCCGGACGGCCCGGTCGCCGAGGCGTTCCCGCCGATGGCGGTGTCGATCAGCATCGCCGACGACATCGACATCTCCCGCGGCGACATGTTCGTCCACCCGGACAACCGGCCGGAGGTCACCCAGGACTTCGAGGCCGTGGTGTGCTGGATGGCCGACGACTCCGCGCTCGAGCCCGGTCGCGACTACCTCATCAAGCACACCACCCGCACCGCCCGGGTGCGGGTGACCGACCTGCACTACCGCCTCGACGTCAACACGCTGGAACGCGACAAGTCCGCCACCGCGCTGAAACTCAATGAGCTGGGCCGGATCTCGCTGCGCAGCCAGACTCCGCTGCTGCTCGACGAGTACCAGCGCAACCAGGCCACCGGCGCGTTCATCCTGATCGACCCGGTCACCAACGGCACCGTCGCGGCCGGCATGGTGCAGCGCAGCCGCCGCCAGGTCACCAGCCCCAACGTGGTGCGGCACCAGTCGCTGGTCACCGCGGCCGACCGGCTCAGCACGGGCTCGACGGTGTGGCTGACCGGGCTGTCGGGGGCGGGCAAGTCCTCGGTGGCCATGCTGGCCGAACGGCTGCTGCTGGAGCGCGGCCGGCCCGCATACGTGCTCGACGGCGACAACCTGCGCCACGGCATCAACGCCGACCTGGGCTTCTCCATGGCCGACCGGGCCGAGAACCTGCGCCGGCTCGCCCACATCGCGGTGATCCTGGCCGACTCCGGCCAGATCGTGCTGGTGCCGGCGATCAGCCCGCTGCACGAGCACCGCGAGCTGGCCCGCCGGGTGCACGAGGAGGCCGGGATCCCGTTCTACGAGGTGTTCTGCGACACCCCGCTGGAGGACTGCGAGCGCCGCGACCCGAAGGGCCTGTACGCCAAGGCCCGGCGCGGCGAGATCACCCACTTCACCGGTATCGACAGCCCCTACCAGCGGCCGCGCAACCCGGATCTGCGGCTCACCCCGGACCACACGCTGGAGGAGAACGCGCAGTTCATCGTCGACCTGCTGGGCAGGCAGGGATGAGCGACCACCGGCTGGCCGCGGAGTTGGCCGCCGGCGCGGGCCGGCTGCTGCTGTCGGTGCGCGAGGAGCTCGCGGACGCCCCGGAGGCGGAACGGAAGGCCGCCGGGGACAAGCGTTCCCACGAGTTCCTGACGGCCGAGTTGGGCCGGTTGCGACCCGGGGACGCGGTGCTGAGCGAGGAGGGCGCCGACGATCCGGCCCGGCTCGGGGTGTCGCGGGTGTGGATCGTCGACCCGCTCGACGGCACCCGGGAGTTCGGCGAACCCGGCCGCGACGACTGGGCGGTGCACGTCGCGCTGTGGGCCGACGGCGAGCTCGTCGCCGGTGCGGTGGCGCTGCCCGCTCAGGGGCTGACCCTGGCGACCCCGGACGTGCCCGCCCCGCCGCCGGCTCCGCCGCGGCCGCGCGTGGTGGTGTCCCGGAGCCGGCCACCGGCGCTGGCGGTCGGGGTGTGTGCGGCCCTGGACGGCACGCTGGTGGAGATGGGCTCGGCCGGCGCCAAGGTGGCCGCGGTGGTGACCGGCCGCGCCGACGTGTACGTGCACGCCGGCGGCCAGTACGAGTGGGACTCCGCCGCCCCGGTCGCGGTGGCCCGGGCGGCCGGGCTGCACACCAGCCGCATCGACGGCTCGCCGCTGCGCTACAACAACGCCGAACCGCGGCTGCCCGACCTGGTGGTGTGCCGGCCGGAGCTGGCCGACGCGGTGCTGGCGGCCATCGCCGCGCAGCCGCGCTGACGGCGGCACGGTTCGGGGGGACCGCACCGGATTCCCGGTACCGCCCGGCTAACCTGGCCTGATGCGGATGTCGGCCAAAGCGGAGTACGCCGTTCGCGCGATGGTGCAGCTCGCCGCCGCCGGCGACGGGGCGCTGGTCAAGACCGAGGACCTGGCCCGGGCGCAGAACATCCCGGCGCAGTTCCTCGTCGACATCCTGTCCGACCTGCGCACCGCCCGGCTGGTGCGCAGCCACCGCGGCCGGGAGGGCGGCTACGAGCTGGCCCGGCCGGCCGCCGAGATCAGCATCGCCGACGTGCTGCGCTGCATCGACGGGCCGCTGGCCAGCGTGCGCGACATCGGGCTGGGCGATCTGCCCTACACCGGGCCGACCACCGCGCTGACCGACGTGTGGCGGGCGCTGCGGGCCAGCATGCGCTGGGTGCTCGAGCGCACCAGCCTGGCCGACGTCGCCGCCGGGCAGCTGCCCGAGCACGTGCGGCAGCTCGCCGCCGACTACCGGACCCAGGAGGCCCAGCGCGGCCACACCGTCACCTGAGGCCCGGACCCGTTCCCCGGCCGGCCCCGCACGGGGCAGGATGACGGTATGGCGGCCGTCGATCCGTTGACCGGTGCGCGGGTCACGCTGCGCGCCCCGCGCCCCGACGACGCCGAGGTGCTGTTCGAACGGGTCACCTCCGATCCCGTGGTGACCCGCTACCTGTCCTGGCCCACCCACCCGGACGTCGCGGAGACCCGCCGGGTGATCACCGAGGTGTTCAACGTCGGCACCGACCGCACCTGGCTGGTCGAGCACGGCGGCGACGGGGTGGTCGGGATGTGCGGCTACCGGCGGCCGGTCCGGCACATCGTGGAGTTCGGGTACTGCCTGGCCCACGGCTGGTGGGGCCGGGGACTGATGACGGAGGCGGTGCGGATGATGATCGACGTCGCGGCCCGCGATCCACGGGTGTACCGGATCGCCGCGATATGCCACGTCGACAACGGCGCGTCGGCGGCGCTGCTGCGCCGGTGCGGGCTGCGGCTGGAGGGGCGGTTGGCGCGCCACACCGTGTTCCCCGCCATCGGCCCGGAGCCGCTGGATGTGCTGCTGTTCGCCAGGGCGGTGCGATGACCACCCGGTTCGACTTCCGTGACCTGGACCGGCCGGTGGTCGCCGCGCCGATGGCCGGCGGGCCGTCCACGCCAGAGCTGGCCGCGGCGGTGACCGAGGCCGGCGGCCTGGGCTTCCTGGCCGCCGGCTACCTGACCGCCGAGGCGCTGGCCGAGCGGATCACCGCCGCCCGGGCCCTGACCACCGGGCCGCTCGGGGTGAACCTGTTCGTGCCGCACCCGAGCACGGTCGACGACGCGGCACTGGCCCGCTACGCCGCCGCGCTGGCCGGGGAGGCACGGCGCTACGGCGCCGAGCCGGGCGAGCCCCGCTACGACGACGACGCCTGGTCGGCCAAGCTCGACGTGGTCGCCGACCTGCGGCCGGCGGTGGTGTCCTTCACCTTCGGGGTGGCCGCGCCCGCCGAGGTGGCCCGGCTGCGGGCCGCCGGCATCACCACCGTCGGATCGGTCACCAGCGCCGACGAGGCCCGCCGGGCGGTGGCGGCCGGGGTGGACGCGCTGGTGGTGCAGGGCCCCGACGCCGGCGGGCACCGCGCCACCTTCGACCCGCTCGCCACGCCCGGCACCGACCCGCTGGCGGTGCTGCTGGCCGCGGTGCGGGCGGCGGTGGACGTGCCGGTGCTGGCCGCCGGCGGGCTGGCCGGCGCCGACGACGTGGCCCGGGTGCTGGCGGCCGGTGCGGTCGCCGCCCAGTGCGGCACCGCGTTCCTGCTCGCCGACGAGGCCGGTACCGCGGCGCTGCAGCGGGCCGCGCTGTCCGATCCCGCCTTCACCGAAACCGTTGTCACCAAGGCGTTCTCCGGCCGGTATGCGCGCGGGCTGCGCAACCGGTTCAGCGACGAGCACGACGCGCAGGCACCGCTGGGCTATCCGCAGGTGCACTACCTGACCGGCCCGCTGCGGGCCGCCGCGGCCCGTGCCGGCGACCCGCACGGCACCAACATCTGGGCCGGCACCGGCTTCCGGCGCGCGGCACCCGGCCCCGCCGCCGCCGTCGTCGCCGCGCTCGCGCCGTAGCCGCCGGCCGCCCCGCCCGCCGGCGCGAGGGACCGTGTCTGCCCGGCGACACACCGACGCGACCGACCCTGGAATGCGCGTGTCGCCGGGCAGACACGGTCCCTCGCGGGGTGGGGGGTGTCAGAATCCCGGCGTGCGCATCGGGATGACGCTGCCGGTGATGGAACCCGACCTGGACGCCGCCACGCTGCGGACCTGGGCGCGGGCGGTCGACGAGGGTCCGTTCTCCTCGCTGTGCTGGGGCGAGCGCATCGCCTTCGACAACCCGCACAGCCTCACCCTGCTCGGGGCGGTGGCCGCCTGGACCGAGCGGGTGCGGCTGGTCACCACGGTGATCGTGCCGCAGCTGCACGACCCGGTGATGCTGGCCAAGGCGCTGGCCAGCGGCGACGTGCTGTGCGACGGCCGGCTTACGGTGGGGCTCGGGGTGGGCGGCCGGCACGAGGACTACCGCGCCGTCGGGGCCGACCCGGCCACCCAGACCCGTCGCCAGCTGGCCGAGCGGGCCGCCGTCATGCGCCGGGTGTGGGCGGGGGAGAAGCTCACCGAGTCGGTGCTGCCGGTCGGCCCGGCGCCGGTGCAGGACGGCGGGCCGCCGCTGCTGGTCGGCACCATCGGGCCGAAGACCGTCCGCGACGCCGCGGCCTGGGCCGACGGCCTGGCGGGCACCACGCTGGACCTGGACCTCGCC